>JGI26084J50262_1000373_pt1 | contig 25633 bp, 22 predicted proteins | sample SaaInl6LU_22_DNA_FD_50262 | JGI IMG/M metagenome (IMG submission 50262) | reverse complement strand
CCATTTGATATTCGTCAGAACTGGGATAAAGAACTGACTATCAATATAAAATAGGATTGTTAACATACTTAATAACAACTAATGTTATTAGTGGAGTATAAGACACTTATTCGACGCTATACATAAACTATCCACCTTAGCTTATATTTAACCAACCTGGAGTTAACAATATGACCCGTATATATACACCATGCTGTTATCCACAATACTATGCTTATAACCTAGTTAACACAACCGCACGAATTTGTTAAGTAATAGATTACTAATAACTTAATACCAATTATACTGTTAAAAAATTGTTATCAACCGTAAATCAAAATTAACTTACGAACCAATTCACACACCTTTAGTTATATACTATTATAAATTTAATTAATCTTTTTAAAAAAGTAATAAGAAAGTGGATTGAGGGATTTTGAAAGCTTTGATATGAAGTAAACGAAGAGATTGTTTTTCTTTGTACNAACGATAATGAAAGAGCAGATAGATAACCTGGTTGACGAATTAAAGAATTTTAAAATTTCATCGAAAGATGAATTAGAAAAATTTAGATTAAAATTTTTGGTAAAAAAGGGTTTNGTGAATGATCTTTTTAATGAATTCAAAAGCCTGACTGGTGAAGAAAAGAAAAAGTGGGGTAAGGAATTAAATGTAGCTAAGCAAAAGGTTGAATCATTTTATAAATNGTCACTAGAGCAATTAGAAGAATCTGGAGATGGAAATAGTGAGGTAGAATCTGAATTACCAGGATATTTTTCAGAACTGGGAGGACGTCATCCGATAAGTTATGTAGTTGAGGAGATGAATCAAATTTTTGAACGATTAGGNTTTTCTGTGTCGGTAGGTCCAGAAGTGGAGGATGACTGGCATAATTTCTCTGCATTAAACTTTCCACCTAATCATCCTGCACGAGACATGCAAGATACTTTTTTTGTAGAAGATGATATAGCATTNCGTACTCATACGTCGTCAGTACAGGTAAGACTCATGGAAGAGGGAAATTTACCTATAAGAAGCGTCATGCCAGGACGTGTTTATAGAAATGAGGCTATTTCAGCCCGTTCTAACTGTTTTTTTCATCAGGTTGAGGGTTTATATATAAATAAAGGAGTTTCTTTCTTAGATCTTAAACAAACGCTATATAATTTTGTCCAAGAATTTTTTGGTGCTAATACTAAGGTTAGATTTAGAGCTTCTTATTTCCCGTTTACAGAACCTAGTGCAGAAATGGATATTTTCCTAGGTACGGAAACGGAGTCTGATTATAAATTAACCAAGGGAACAGGTTGGTTAGAAATTTTGGGATGTGGAATGGTAGATCCTAATGTTTTAGAAAACTGCAAAATAGATAGTAATGAATATAGTGGCTTTGCTTTTGGACTAGGAGTAGACCGAATTGCAATGCTCAAATATGGAGTCAAAGATTTACGAACGTTTTTTAACAACGATAAACGTTTCTTAGACCAGTTTGCTACTTTATAATTTTGAGTGAGGAAAATTATTCCTTGGTAGTAGTTTCGTTTATTCCTTCGATTAATACTTTTTGCATAGAATCTAGACGTTGTTTGTCTTTCAAAAGCATCGCATCCACATTATCTACTTCTTCTCTTACATCTTCATCGGTCATTTCTGATTCGCTATAATCGGGATCTATACTACTCGGTGAGCAGGCATATATTAATAATGTAGTTAAGATGTAAATACACTTCATAACAACAAATCAATATATTTTATAATTAAAAAACAATAAGGCATAAAAAAAGGTAGCTCGTAGAGCTACCTTTTTTTGTAAATAATAAGTTATGATTACTTAATCATTTCTTCTGCAGCCTCAGCAGCACCTTCTACAGCGTCACCAGCAGCCTCAGCAGCACCTTCTACAGCGTCACCAGCAGCTTCAGCAGCAGCTTCTACAGTATCAGNAGCAGCTTCTACAGCNTCACCAGCAGCGTCTAACAAACTTTCAGCCTCAGCCTCAGCACCTTCTACAGTTTCAGTTNCAGCTTCTTCAGTTTCAGCAGCATTGTTACAAGCAGTAAATGCGAATACAGAAACGATAGCGAATAGAGCAATAATTTTTTTCATTTTACGTAAAATTTTAATTGTTAAATATTTAAGCGACAAATATAAATAATTGTGACAATTTTCTTGCTAACTATTTTTTTCTAAAATATATTCTAACCGGAATACCGCTGAAGTCATAATTAGCCCTCAGTTTATTCTCTAAAAACCGCTTGTAACTGTCCCCTATATACTGGGGTAAATTACAGAAGAAAGCGAAACTCGGACATTGCGTAGGTAATTGAGTAACATATTTAATTTTTATATACTTACCCTTGAGAGATGGTGGCGGTTGACGCTCAATAATGGGAAGAAAGAACTCATTTAGTTTACTAGTAGTTAATTTGGTCTTCATAGAAGCGTGAACTTTCATCAGCTCATCCAGTGCTTTAAGTACACGTTTTTTGGTAAGAGCCGAAACAAATAAGATAGGCACATCTGTAAAAGGGGCAATTTTCTGTTTTACTAATGCTTCATACTCTTTTGCTGTATGGGTATCTTTTTCTATCAAGTCCCACTTGTTAATTATAATAACTACACCCTTTCCATTTTTTTGAGCAAGGCTAAAGAGGTTCATATCTTGAGCCTCCAATCCACGTGTTGCATCTACCACCAGTGCTACTACATCTACATTTTCGATAGCTCTAATGCTACGCATCACCGAGTAAAATTCTATATCCTCGCTTACCTTACTTTTTTTACGGACTCCTGCCGTGTCTACCAAGTAAAGGTCATTGTTAAATGCTTTATATCGTACAAATAAAGTGTCACGTGTAGTACCAGGAACATCAGTTACTATATTTCGCTCTTCACCTAGTAGGGTATTACAAAATGTTGATTTTCCAGCATTAGGTCTTCCTACGAAAGCTATTTTAGGAATATCATCATCCAGCTCTAAGTCACCTTCTGGCAATAGACTTACGAGTTCATCTAGTAACTCACCTGTACCACTACCTGTAAGTGATGAGATAGGGTAAATCAAATCTACACCCATACTGTAATATGAGTTGGCCATAAACATTCGCTCATCATTATCAGCCTTATTGGCTACTAGTAAGTATGGCTTATTACTTTCTCTTACAATCCTAAAAAACGCAATATCTAGATCATTTGGGTCTAAAACAGAGTCCACCATAAAGAGCAATACGTCNGCTTCATTTATAGCCAATTCTACTTGTTCGCGAATATGAGTTTCAAATATATCAGTACTATCTTTCACATATCCACCAGTGTCTATTACAGTAAATTCTTTACCTATCCAATCGCTTTTACCGTAATGTCTATCGCGGGTTACACCACTTACGTTATCTACTATGGCTTTTCGCTCGCCTATAAGTCTGTTAAAAAGAGTTGATTTGCCTACGTTGGGTCTTCCAACTATCGCTACTATTCCTGCCATTGTGTATAATGTTGTCTAATTGCTATGTTTCTGCTATCCGCAGCCTTTTTTGTATTTGTTAGAAGAACTCTTAAGAACCTAAGAGTATCGAGCCGTTTTACAATGCGGCAAAGGTAGTTGTTTATTATTTCTTCAGATATCCAAAGCGTTTGAGCTGTTGCTCATCGCTTCGCCAGTCTTTTTTCACCTTAACAGTGAGAGATAAGAATATTTTTTTCTTGATAAATTCTTCTATTCGCTTGCGAGATGCAATACCTAGATTTTTGATAGCTGAGCCACCTCTACCCAAGAGTATACCTTTTTGCGAATCTCGCTCTACATTTATAGTGGCGTAAATCTCGTCAAGTTTTTCTTTCTCATTGTACTCTGTCACGTTTACCTCTACGCTATAGGGTATTTCTTTTTTGAATTGGGTTAAGATTTGCTCACGAATCATTTCACTTACCAGAAATCTAACATTCTCGTCACTAATAGATTCGGTATCGTAAAACGGAGGATGATCTGGAGCTAACTCTACCAAGGTTTTTATTATGCCATCTATATTAAACGACTCCAAAGCACTGGCAGCATATACATGTTCGGTTTCCAAATATTCTTTTACCTTGGTAATATCTGCCTGCAGTTGGTCTTGGTCTGTTACCAGATCTGCCTTATTCATCACTACCACTAGTGGGCATGTGATACGATTTTTGTATGCTTCAAATTGCTCTACTTTAGGATATTGTCCGTCTAAAATAAGTAATACAGCATCGGCATCTTCTAGCGATTCATTCACCGCACCCATCATAGCTTCTTGTAATCTGTATGCTGATTTTTCTATAATACCGGGAGTATCGCTAAACACGAGTTGATACCCATCTCCGTTTAATATTCCTTTAATACGGTGGCGAGTAGTTTGAGCTTTTGGGTTGGTAATCACTAGATCTTCACCCAAGGCCGCGTTTAGAAAAGTAGACTTTCCTGCATTGGGTAAACCGAGTATCGTTATAAATGCTGATTTGAACATTGGGGCAAAGGTAGGTTCACAAGTTTAAATCTAAGTTTAGGTCTAAAATTAAGTTTATGGAGTAAAAAGTTCATCTGCTCACTAAGTAAAATTATAGAGTTTTGGAAGTGAATAGTGGTAGATTAGTTGCTTTTAAGCTCAGACTTTGAAAGTAGGATTGCATCTTCTAGTTGTTTCTTTTCACTGCTTAGTATGACAAGACCNTCTTTTACTAATGAGGATAGTGTATCCAGTATATTGATGTCTAAGTCTGATGGAACACCTTCTTTTTTACTATATAGTGCAGCTGTGGCATATATGAATTCTGACACTGTTTGTTGTCCGGTAGATTCTAAGTAAACTAATTGCGGCCAAGGGTCCATAGTTACAACTCTTGGGGCGTTTATGTTAAATATGTGAATCATCCCGTCTTGAAACCAATCCCAAGGCGATGTTCTATAAAAGTACTTGTCTTTATACTCTGATTGATTTAGATTTTCAAACACAGGCCTTTCTGGTTTTTTCTTTTTAAACAGACCAAACATGGTGGTTTCAATATAGAATACATTCTCTCCCTAACCCATTTCACGTAAGGCACCTTCACCACATTTCGATACATTCCGCTGGGGCGGAACACTTCTTCCAAAGGCGGACAAGCGTTGTGACAAAGTGCTGTCGACTACTTTATCAAGATTGAACAAGTTTCCCATACGGAACCTTTACCAGGTATTGAGCCTCTAGCGTGAGGTGACCAAAGTCAGAAGAAACCTTGCCGCGAATGAGGTAGATGCCTCGCCCTTTGAACTTGTATCGCCTAGCGATGAGCGGGAAGTGCACACTATCAAAAAACTGTCCATCCATATCCATAAATGTCCCAAAAAACATTTCCTGCTCCACGCGTCCCTTGGTTTTGGTACGTTTGGTATGCACAAGGTAGCCTAATAAGGTGATGGTTTTGCCCAAGTTGTTTTTAAAATCGGCACTTACGGTTTGGCTTTTTTTCTCATCTTCATCTATCAGTTCAAAAGGCGAACACATCGCAAAACCCAAGTACTCTATCTCGCCCATAGCATCTTCGTAGGGCACAGCATCTAGCTCTGGAATGGTTACTTTTTTAGTATCGGTATACTGAGCAAAGAGGCTGGGTAATGCCATACTTTTTTTTACGGCTGCTAGCAAAAAATGAGCTTTCCACAACAGCCAATGCTTGGTTTTTCCGGTAAGCCGAAAAGCATTTACCCGAATGAGAATTACCGTTTGGTCTAGACTTATAGACACGCGTTGCGTGAAATCCTCTAAGTTATCAAATGGTCCATAGTCTCGTCTATTAATAAGCAGGGCATCTATCACCTTGCCTTCTAGTTCGGCTACGTGCTGAAAACCAAGGAAGATACGAGTGCCACGTATGGTGGTGTCAAAATTGCTACGGTTTACACACGGCAGTTCTATGTGTGCACCTTTTAGCCGTGCCTCTTGTATGTACTGCTCCGTACGGTAAAATCCTCCAAAATTATTGACCGTAGCCACCATATATTCCAACGGGAAATAAGCTTTGAGAAAAAGACTCTGATAACTCTCCACCGCGTAGCTTGCAGAGTGCCCCTTGGCAAAGGCATAACTCGCAAAACTCTCTATCTGTGTCCATACTTCTTTGGTAAGTTTGGGGTCGTAGCCCTTCTTTTTACAGTTGTCAAAAAAGAGTTTTTCTACCGTTTTGAACTCTGTACGTTCTCTATATTTCCAACNCATCCCCCGCCTCAGTATGTCAGACTCTTCTAGCGTAAGCCCNGCAAAGTAGTGAGCCACCTTGAGTACATCCTCTTGGTACACCATCACCCCATAGGTGTCGTGCAGTATTTTCGCAAGTACAGGATGCGTTTTTTTTCTAGCTTCGGGGTTGCGGTGGCGTTTTATATACTCGCCCATCATACCACTATTACTCACACCAGGACGTATGATAGAACTGGCAGCCACTAGCCCACGGTAGTCGTCTACTTCTAGCTTTTTCATAAGGGCTCGCATAGCAGGACTCTCCACATAAAAACAGCCTATGGCATCACCTCTACGTAGCAGGTCTTTTATTTTCTCGTCTTTTTTAAAACGGTCTATATCGTCTATGTCAAAGTCGGGAGCATCGGGCTGATTTTGCTTTATGATAGTGATGGCATCTTTTATCTTGCCCAGTCCACGTTGCCCTAAGATATCGTATTTATATATGCCTGCATCTTCGGCTATGTGCATATCAAAATGTGCCGTGGGAAAACCCTTGGGCGGCATACTCGTCGCCCCGTAGTATTGGATGGGTCGCTCCGTGATGACTATACCACTGCTGTGTATGCTCAGGTGATTTGGAAAACCGTGAATATACCTACTGTAGAGCATGCACAGTTTGCCGAGTTGATCTAAGTCCTGCGGCTTATCGGTACGTTGTATGTTTTTTATTTCGTCGGCAGGCAGACCGAGCACCTTGCCTATCTCGCGTATTACCGACCGAGCTTGGAAGGTAACAAAACTGCCCATCAGAGCCGTGTTGGGAAAAGTATCAAAGATGTATCGCGTTACATCTTGGCGGTCTCGCCAGCTAAAATCGATGTCAAAATCGGGCGGAGATTTACGACTAGGGTTAATGAATCGCTCAAAGTAGAGGTCGAGTTCTATGGGGTCTACATTGGTAATGCGGAGCAGGTAAGCTACGAGACTATTGGCACCGCTTCCTCGCCCTACATAAAAGTAACCTTGCTTGCGAGCGTAGGTCACGATATTGTGATTGATGAGGAAATAGGGCACAAAATTGCATTCTTTGATTACACCTAGTTCCTTGGCTACACGGTCCTTTACCTCTTGCGNCACCTTGTTTCCGTATCGGTATTTCAGCCCTTCTTTNGTGAGTTGTTGTAGTAGGGCGTAATCTTGTTTTTTGGTTTGGGTAAATGTGCGTTTGTTGGCGAGTTTGGTCTTGTCGTTAAAGTCAAAATGTAGGTTGCATTGAGCCAACAGTTTCTCTGTATTTTCAAGTAAATATTCGTGTCCGGCATATAGGTTTTGAAGCTCGTGTGGCGAATAAAATTTGTGATGCATTTCACCCTGTTCCTCTANGGGTAATTTGCTTAGCAGAGCATTTTTATCAATGGCACGTAATAGGCGGTGGGCGTTGTAATCCCTTTTGTTGCGAAAAGTGACGGGGTTTAGGGCGAGGTATTTGTTTACGTGTAGGTTCGTGCCTCTGAGGCATGAACNTACACGTAGATTAAATAATTCCGTATGATTCACCCCTATGTATTCATTGCTTCGCAAAGGTCTGTCGGGTACGTTTTTTAATGGATAAATGATAAAGGCGTTTTTTATTGTAGGAACACGCCTNNNAGGCGTGTTCCTACCTGAATCCAATAAAAATTCGGTTAGGTAGAAATTAATATTCTGAAACCCTTCATTGTCCTTGGCTATCGCAATGAACTGCTGCTCGTTTCCTTTTCTAAAATCTACACCCATTATCACAGGCCATCCACGCCTTTGGCATTCAAAGGCGTGATACAAACATCCTGATGTACTGTTGATGTCTGTGAGGGCAATTTTTGTTTCCNTAGGAATACGCTTCTGTAGGAATACGCCTTCAGGCGTGTTATTACATGTGGAATCCGCCTCGCCCAACAGTTCCTTGGGCGACATCGTCCCGTATTTGAAAGAGTAATATGTGTGGCAGTTTAGGTACATTTTTAGCTAGCTGTTTTACAACGAGTGCTTTTATAACCACCTACGCATTCCGATGTGCCGGCACCACATTGGGTTCGCCGTTAAAGGGGTTGCCGCGGCCCAGGCCTTTTACTTCTACCGCCACACCACGCCTTACGGCATTGGCACCGTAGCGGTCTTTCATCGCATCCATAGCTTGGTATAGGTTTATGATTCTATCGTCGTCATTAAAAAGGTCTATCTGGTGACCACCACCTGCCAAGTCGCCTAGCCGCACGCCCACCAGCCGTATGCGTACGCGGCGGCTGTATAGCGAGTCAAAGAGTTCTTTGGCGTGTTGTATGAGCGTATGGTCAGCCGCAGTGTAAGGTATGCGTTTCTGCTTGCTGACCGTCTGAAAATCGGAGTACCGCAGCTTGATACTAACATTAGAACATACCCGCTTACCGTGCCGCAGCTCGTAGGCTAGTTGCTCCACCATGGCTGCTACCATATCTTTGAGTTTACGGATATCTATGGTGTCTTTCATAAATGTACGTTCGGTGCTTATGCTCTTTTTTTCGTGGTAGGGTATGAGTGGACTGTGGTCTATTCCGTTGGCTTTTTGCCACATCATTTTTCCGTTTTTGCCAAAGGCTTTTTCAAGTAATTCTATGGGCATTTCTTGTAGCGTATGTATTTTTTGTACGCCCATACGATTGAGCATAAAGGCCGTTTTTTTACCAATCATCGGTATTTTTTTGACGGATAGTGGAGCTAAAAAAGGCTTTTCGTCTCCAAAATCTATTTTCAACTGATTGTCTGGCTTAGCCTCGCCCGTGGCTACCTTGCTTACGGTTTTGTTCACAGACATACCAAAAGAGATAGGCAACCCCGTCTCTTTGGTGATGCGGGTGCGTAACTCGCTGGCCAGTTTGTAGCAGCCAAAAAACTTGTCCATACCTGTGAGGTCCAGATAAAACTCATCAATGCTACTTTTTTCTACCACGGGAGCTGTTTCGCGTATGATTTCGGTTACGGTTTTGGAGTATTTGGAGTAGGTGCCTGAGTTGCCTTTTATCACGATGCCTTGTGGGCAAAGTTGGCGGGCCATTTTCATACTCATACCACTATGTACCCCAAAGGTACGTGCCTCGTAACTGCACTGGCCACCACGCCCCTGTCACCCACCCCACCTAGCAATACAGGCTTACCCACTAGGCGTGAGTTTATGAGCCGCTCTACCGATACGTAGAAGGTGTCCAAATCCATATGCACTATATTTTTAGTCAATATTATTATCTTTTTTGTTGAGCATAATTTAATCAAAAAGAAAACTGTAAAGCAAGAAAATGTGGATAAGAGTCCAAAATTTGTTTTGCCTATTTTTGAATTATGAAAAGACTATTAACTATTCTCGTGCTCTTACCGTTTATGATTGCCAATGCCCAAAACCACGTAGACATACTTCACTCGGAGTATACTGCTACACCTCAAAACACCTTTGATAGCAGTAGTCAAACCACGGGTTTAGAGAAAGTAAATGTCAACCTCACCACTCCCATAAAACTTAAAAACGGAAATGCCTTGCTGACGGGCGTCGTGTATGATAGAGTATCCACACGATTAGACACCACGGAAAGCGTAAATACACAGATGTCATCCGTAATCTTAAAAATGGGAATGAACATAAAACATTCGAAAAAATGGAGTACCACAGTCCTATTACTTCCCAAGATAGCAACAGACTACATGGGTGACTTAAGCAAGAGAGACTTTCAAGTGGGCGGTATTGTATTGACCAAAATGAAGAAAACAGAACACTTGAGTTACAAATACGGTGCATACCTTAATGGAGATCGTTTTGGTCCATTCCTGGTACCGCTGTTTGGGTTTTATTACCAAAAAAATAAACTAGAAATGGACGTGATAGTTCCGTCGTATGCCAAAATAAACTACAGTATTATCCCTAAGGTGATGGCGGGTATCAACTGGCGAGCTACGGTAAAATCATACAATTTGCACAAGGGTAGTGGGTTGAGGTTGTTTAATGACAACTACATGCACCACTTGTCTAACGAAGTAGCAGCCCACGTAGGTTATGAACCGATAAAAGGAGTGATCATAAGAGGAGTGGCGGGTGTGTCACTTGGCCGTTCGTTTAAGGTGTATGAAAATGATGATAAAATTGATTTTGGATTGAGCCTATTTCGCTTTGGCGATGATAGAGTTCCTCTTAATATTACCTTCCAAAACGGAATGTTTTATAGAGCTGAGGTGGCGTATAGAGTGTATCTATAAGCACACTCTATGCTCCGATATTAATTTTGTAAGGTGTTAAATGAGGTTCCGTCAACATCTTCTCCGTCTTTTAGTGCAAAATACATCTTACGAGCATCTACTGCAAAAAGGCTGGAGTTATACTCTAGTATCAGTTTTTCATAAAGAGACTGAGCTTTTTCCCGGTCCTGAAGAATGAATAGCGTGATATTGGCTGAGCGGTACAGAGCATTATCCGCAAGGATATCTTCTCCGTGCTTCTCGTATATGCTGGTGTACAAGGTGTTTGCCGCTTCATAGTTGCCTATTTTTTCTTGCACCTTCGCTTTTAGGTAGTATATCTCATCATTCAAGGTGTGATTCGGATATTTGAACGGGAGCATGTTCAGAATCTCGGTACATTTAGCTACATCATTTTTATATAAGTAAAACTCAGCCGCAGCGTATTCTTTCATAGCATCTTCTGTACTATCCAGCCCAGTATTGTCTTGTATGAGTAGGGCTAGCTCTATGGCATTGTTACTGATGAGTTGTGTGGTGGCCGTTTTGAGTATGTCTAATTGGCCCTTGGCCCACTCAAACTCGCCCCTGTAGTAACTTAGTTTTGCGTTTTTAAATTTAGCCTCTTGTCCCAGTGCATCTTCTTTAAACTGCTTATCTACCTGCCCGTACATTAACTTAGCATCCCATATATTGTTGAGTATAAGATAAGCATCACCTAGTAGCAGTTTGCTTTTTGCCATAAAACTTGCTCTTAGTCGGGGAGTACGTATGATTTCCTCCAGTATGCCTACGCCAGCTGGCACATTGTTATTATAAAATATATGCAATTCCGCTAGCCTATATTGGCTACTCGCCGTTTCTTGTGATATGCCTTTGTCGCCTACATAGTCCTGTATTTTTGTTATGAGTGACGTGATTTCTTGTTGGTGCGGATTAATAGCCTGAGTGGTTTTGAGGTACAATGCATCTACCAGACCATTTTGAGCGTTATGGTAATTTCGCTCGTATTTGCCTAGCTCTACTACGTATGAGTAAGCATCTATCGCTACGTCATAGGCTTGATTGTTCACACATAGTCGAGCGAGTTGCATTACTCGTGACCCTTTGGTTTTGTTTCGCTTATCAAGAGAGATTACCTGTCTTAGGGCTGATTTGTATTTTTTTTGTTGCAAAAAGACTTCTACGAGTAACTCGTCAAAAACCTGATTGCTTGGGTTTTTCTGAGCATAGGTTAATGCTTGGCTTTGCAAATAGTTGGCATCTTCTTGCTTATCAAAAGCTATGTCTATAATGCTCGTTGCGTAATCAAAAACTTGAGCATCTGCCAACAGAGCCTTCATCGTGATGTCTATTAGGTTTTTAGTTTGACCTGCAGCCTTGTATGCTTGACTTAGGTCTTCGTATAAGGCAATGATTCCTCTTTTTTTTACACCCCGCTCCAGGGCAAGTATTCCGAATGAGCGTAAGCCCCGCCTATCAAAACATTGAGCTAAGAATTTGAGTGTTTCGGGATAGTCAGAGTAGGTACGGGTTAACTTATCGAAGTGTTTTTCTGCCTTATCTTTTTTGTCAAACTGCAGTAGTACATAGCCTTCGTCTACCTGATAGTTTACCTGCGAGGGGTATCGTTTTACTTGCTTTTGCACCATTCGTGTGGCCTCTTTTTCGTACTTTAAGGCAATGAGGGTGTTGAGATAATTCTCATAGATGTATACTGAAGACGGGTGTTTTTTGAATAGCTTTTTATAAATACTTTCCGCTTTGATGTATTCTTGATTGTCATAAAATTGAGCAGCAAGTCGCTCATCGGTACTTTGAGCCTTGGCTATGGTGCACATAAACAGTGTGGTGTATAACACGATTGATTTTAATGACATGTAGACACAAAGATAACGAACAAAAACGGGTTGTATTTTAAAAGCAGAATTTGCGGTTTTTGAAGTTTTCAAAAAAAAGCAACACAATTATAAATAAATTAGGTGTGAACACGCCTTTAGCAGTACCTTTGTTCGGCAAATAACAAATCTAATTATTTGCACATGTCTCAGTCACACGTTTCTAAAATTGCATATCAGGGTTTAACCTTTGACGATGTTCTTGTTTTGCCCCAGTATTCTGAAGTTTTGCCACGTGATACTTCTACCAAAACGAGACTAACCAAGAAGCTCAGCATCAACATCCCAATCATTAGTGCCGCGATGGACACCGTTACCGAAGCTAACTTGGCAATCGCCATAGCTCGAGAAGGTGGAATAGGTATCGTACACAAAAACATGACCATAGAGCAACAAGCCGCCGAAATAAAAAAGGTGAAACGCTCAGAAAGTGGCATGATAAAAGATCCTATCACGTTGACCCAAGACCATACGCTAAGTGATGCTCTTGTGGTGATGAAAGAAAATCGCATAGGTGGTATTCCCATAACAGACGATGCAAATGTGCTAATTGGCATCATCACCAATAGAGATTTACGGTTTCAGGTAGATTTGAAAACCAAGATAAGTGATGTAATGACTACAGAGAATTTAGTAACAGCTGCTCAAGGTACTGACCTAAAAGAAGCAGAGCACATCTTGCAGAACTATAAGATAGAGAAGTTGCCCGTGGTAGATAGTGATAACAAGCTGCTGGGACTTATCACTTTTAAAGATATACAAAAAGTAAAAAACCATCCGCAAGCATGTAAGGACAGCTATGGTAGATTGATGGTAGGTGCTGCAGTAGGTGTAACAGCGGATACTTTGGAACGTGTAACAGCCCTAGTAGAGCAAGACGTAGACGTGGTAGCGATAGACACCGCTCACGGCCATTCCAAAGGTGTGGTAGATGAGTTGAAAAAAGTAAAGGCAAAGTTTCCAGACTTACAAGTCATTGTAGGCAATGTGGCTACTGGAGCGGCAGCAAAGTATTTGGCGGATAACGGTGCTGATGCGGTGAAAGTAGGTGTAGGACCAGGCTCTATATGTACCACTCGTATTATCGCCGGTATAGGTGTACCGCAACTTGGTGCCGTGGTGGAGTGTGCCAAAGCTCTAGAAGGAACAGGCGTCCCTGTTATAGCAGATGGAGGAATACGTTACAGTGGCGACTTGGTAAAAGCAATAGTTGCAGGAGCCGACACCATTATGGCAGGAAGTCTCTTTGCAGGTACAGAGGAAGCTCCTGGTGAGGTCTCTTTCTATGAGGGAAGAAAAGTGAAAAGCTACCGAGGCATGGGTAGTATAGAAGCGATGAAAAAGGGGTCAACTGACCGCTATTTTCAAGATGCAGAGGCAGAGATAGGAAAACTAGTACCTGAGGGTATTGTAGGTACCGTTGCTTATAAAGGCAGTCTGTCGGAAGTAGTTTATCAATACATTGGAGGACTAAGAGCTGGAATGGGTTATACCGGTTCTGCTACTATTGATGATTTGAAAAACGCACAGTTCACACACATTACAGGATCTGGTATACGTGAAAGTCATCCGCATGATGTTACTATCACCAAAGAAGCTCCAAACTATAGTAGATAGTTAGTCATTACTCTCTATCAAAGCGAGTAGACCGTCTGTGTAAGATATCTGTACCAAATCAGAACCTGTAGCTTCGTTGCTTGTGCCGCTCCGTGCACCTATACTTAGCTCCTCGTTATGTAGGTTATACTTTAAGTTCTGAGTCGTAATTCCTTTACACGTATGCAACGGTACGAGTGACAACTGTTGCCCTTTCTCGTATCTTTTTTTATAGGTTTTGGGTAAAACAAAGGTGCGGGTATAATCGTCTATAATCACTATTCGTATGTCGGGATATTTAGCCAAAGTGGCCACATTGTTTAAGGTGTGGTCCAAGCGTTTACCGGCAGCCCATACAACATTGATGTCGGTATAACCTTTTTGCACCAAGTGGTTTAGGGCTTTTTCGAGGTCGGTAGTTTCTTGGTCGTTTAGCTCAATAAATTCTGTATGTAAATCGCGTTCTACCTCTCCCAAACTGTCAAAATCACCAATCACTACATTGGGCACTATTTGTAAGTTTTGGACATGCTTATACGCTCCATCACACACTACAATATAAGGACACCATTCCATGAGCGAGGTCAATATTTGGTAGGAGCACATGGCCCCATTGGCTATAACCAAAGCCGGTTCTTGACCATCTTTTACGTAGTGATGCGAGGACATATTATTGCAATTTGTGAGACAAACTTAGCGAAATCAACGCTTTCATGACTTAATTTGCTGCATGCAACAATTCTATTACCTATCGTTCGTAGGCATATTGCTACTTTCTGCTTGCCGCAAGGAGAATTTTAGTTCGGAAAGCAACTGGGTGGCACCACTACTCGAAACATCACTTACACTAGGTGATTTATTGCCAGATAGTATCACATCACAAAGTCCAAATGGAGAATTAGATGTAGTATTTGAGAGTAGATATGGCGTAAGTAACTTGGACGACATACTGAATATACCAGATAGGGTTGAAAACATTGAAGTAACCTTGGAAAGTTTGATACTAGATGACCGCTCGTTTACGGACACACTTACACTGTTAGAGCTTTATCCGCCGAGTGCATTTTTAAATGGCCAAACCACCGAGTTGCCAGCACAAAACATTACGGCAAATGAAGGTACGGTGCTAGATGTAACAGAGCAATTTTTTACCACAGCCACCTTCATTGAGGGTTTTATTGACATTTCAATAAGCAATGATTTGCCAGTGGAAGCAGAGGTGTTAGAATTTGAATTACGCAATGACGACGATAAGAGTATCATAGTTAGTGGTCAAATAACAGATTTGGCACCTAATACTACGGCAGAAGAAACATATAGCCTAGCCGATAAAACGGTAGACGGAGTGATGGAACTAGTAGTAAAACGTGTTCAGACCAAGGCAAGCAACGGAGATGTATTGGTAGAGGTAGAAAAAGGCATACGAACTACAATATCTGTAAGTGGTCTTAAACCCAAAATTGCTACGGCTGTTTTCCCCGCCCAAAACCTAGTAGACCAAACCAACGAAAATGAATATGATTTTGGCGGAGCAGAGTTAGTAGAAGTTCACATAAAATCAGGCAGTATGCTNGTAAAGGTGGAGTCCACTATAGAGGAGTCCATTATCATAGAACATCGCATACCTAATAGCTATAAGAGTGGACAACCCGGCAGCATAGAGCAGTACTTCAATATACCTCCAGCTCCCAAAGGTGAGACGGTAATGTACGAAGAGCGATTCCCGATAGATGATTTTGTAATCCTCCTATATGGAGAGTCAAGAGATGTTGCTCCTATTTATAATAGAATTTTCAGTGAGCTTATTGCACGTATAGATTACTCAGGAGTAGAACGTACCCTATCACTAGATGATAAGGTGAAAATCGAGTTTGGATTAGTAGATTTAAAACCATTTTTGGTAATTGGTGACCCAGGAGAGCACCAACTCATGGTACAAGATACTGTAGACATCAAGGTGCTCGAAAACTTAGACGGAAGAATAAGTTTAGACGAAGCCACAATGGAGTTAGATTTTTACAACAGTTTTGGCATAGAGACTCAAATAAATAGCGTAAAACTCACTGGAAAAAACAACAGAGAGAACACCAGTGTTACGCTCACCCCACAAAGTAGCTTGAGCAATCTATTGCTAGAGCGTGCAACCAACCCGCCGCTTACCCCTTTTAGAAAAGGGGTTATCTTAGACAAAAACAACTCTAATGTTAAGCTCTTTTTACAAAACTTGCCAGACCAAATAGCCGCAAACATAGATGCGACCGTAAGACCAAACGGAACTCCGTATAGAACAGATTTTGCCTTTGGTGAGAGTGAGTTGGCAGTGGACATGAAACTCAGTGTCCCACTTATCGTAGGGTTCGCAAATTTCGGATTCTCGACCAACGCAGATTTGGATTTAGAAGACATTGCTCAAGCACAAAACATACGAGAGGTTACACTAAAAGCCGAAATAACCAACGACTTCCCTGTTTCCGGAAAGTTAGCCTTAGTGTTTAAAGACAAGGATGGCGACTTCTTATTTGCCCAAAGCAGTACCGATAATATGGCCGCTGCACAAGCCTCTAGTACCAGCTCACATACTGACACACCAGCCCAAAGCACCTTAGAATTGCCATTGAGCCGTGCAGAAACCGAATTGCTCAAACAAGCCAAAGAAGTAGAAATTACAGCAACATTTGACACTGAAGACGCTAAGCGTTATCAAATGTTTAGCGATTACACCATCGACCTAAAACTCATCACCGATTTCATATATGAGAACAATCTTTAAAATAGCGGTATGCGTACTTACTATCTCCGCTTACGGACAGCAGGCAGATAGTTTCAGTTTTGTAGGAAATGCGTTTGACCAGCAGTGGAGTCCCAAAACCATCAAAGTAGAAGGTCAAGGTGTCGGTATGTCCAATGCTATAAATGCGGGGATGTTTAACGACTTTGTTTTTCGAACAGGATTTACTCCAGCATATAAAGACCATTTTGTAAATGGTACGCAAAATAAGGTGAACATCTATTCACTTAACAATGCTGATGCAGAGTACAAGCTAGATAGCAACTGGGGCCTCTATCTCAACTCACAAACCTCAAGTGCCTACACAGGAAACAAGGAAATTAGCGATTTACTGTTTTTTGGTAATGCCCCATTCTTAGATCAATCGGTAAGTACAGAAAACCTCAAATTTATACGATACAGTGGAGTAAGTATAGGTGCTACGCACAAAATAAATGTTTCGGAAAAAGCAGGTGCAAAAGTGCTAATTGGCCTGCGTACGCTGTTTGATTATAGAGCAGTATCTATTGCCGATTTGTCTCTATACACATCGCCAACGGGTGCGTACGTAGATGCAGAAACAAGTGAGCTGCATGCCACCGAAGAATCCATTACCATCCTCAAAGGCATTGGTTTAGACTTAGGGTTTGATGTAAACTATGTACTCGATGCCAAAAACAGCTTGGCAATAAATGTAAGAGACGTGAATCTTACTCGATTACTAAACTACACGAGTCTCCAGTTTGACACGTCACTGCGTTTTACAGGCATAGGTTATGACATTATCGCCGACACCAACTCCTTAGAGAACTTTGTAGATTCGGTATACGTACCCATAGTGCAAAATGCCCGTAAAGAGTCAAAATGGACTTCGCTACCCAGTAGAATTAACCTCAAATGGAACCATAGACTAAGTGAAGACAATGTACTCTCTGTAGGAGTGCAGACGGTAAACTTTGGAAGCTTAGGAGTAATGGGCACCGTAGGGCTTGATCACACGTTTAGCGACCGATTTAGATTGCGATCTACTCTTGGTTATGGTAATTTTAGCGGAGTATTATGGACGGAGGCTGCAGAGTACAGACTCGGAAACTACAATGTATTTGCGGGCATTACAGGTTTACACCTTGCATTAGCTCCCAAAATGGCAGGAAGCTATGGTGTCTCTATTGGAGCGGCTAAACAGTTCTGAAACTGAAGACTTAACTGTTCGCCAAAGGCCAATAATTCTTCTATTTCTGATACACTCATCACGCGGAAGTATCGGAATACGAGCACAGTGTTGTTAGTACTTTCTACGTGATACTTGTCGTTGTTTTTAATGAATTGACGAAGATCTTTGGTAAAGAATTGTTTTATAGCCGTCTTGTCTTTTCCTTTTACAGAAAACTTGGTGTCAAACTCTTTGTCTAGATCAATGTCTTCTTTTATGGCAAAGTCTAGTAAGCGATTAAACAACTGTTCCTTATCCAACTCAAAGTCTGGGATATCTCCATCAAATTGAATAAGAAGCATACTCATGTTATGCACCTCGGCAGCCATGAGTGCCCCTTCATCAAAGGTGATATCTACCAATTCCCAATTTGCTTTGCAAGGCAACACACCCGAAAGTCTGTTTTTGAGGTATTCGATAGGTCGTGTCTCAAAAAAGGTGTTGGTGGTAAGATAGTCGGTGTTCCAATCGAGTTTAGGATCAAATCCCCATCCGTTTTTGAAGGCAAACTCTTTGAGTTCTTGTTGTCGTTTGGAGAGAGGCTTACTCACTGTTTGGGGAAGTGCGTGTATGCCAAATGGGTGTTCGCTCGTGGTAAGGTGCTCATCTAGCCCAATGATATCGTATCGGCCACCGCGATCGGTCTTATAATCCTTACCCCAGTTATTGACAAACTCTAGCATACTAAAGTCTACTAATCGGGTTCTAGCAAAGTCAAATACTACCTTCTCATTATCCGGAAGCTGGGCAAGAACCTTACGTAGTTTTAGGATACTCACAAAGTTGGCGACACCTTTTATTTTGAGGTGAAAGTGGTCCTCTATTTTAGCGAGATTAAAGTATGGTTTTGCGAGGTATTTGAAAAAAAGAGTAGCAGGCAAATGCGAACGTACTAGGTGAATGACTACTGTAAAGAGTATACCTATGAGAATGCCCTTATTAAGGTCGGTAAGCAAGGTAGAGACCAAGGTGACGGTCAGTATCAGAAATTGCTCATAACCCTTCAGAGAGGCGTCTTTAAATACCTTGGGCGAAGCCAACTTATAACCTGTGAAGACTAAGATAGCCATAAGAGCGGCTTTGGGTACCATTTTGATATAGTCGGAAAGCAAGAACACAAAAAGCAATATCAGCACTCCGTGTACGAAGTTGGAAAACTTCGTTTTGGCTCCGTGGTTTATGTTTACTGAGCTGCGAGCTATAACGGCTATTACAGGCAACCCCCCTATAAATCCTGATAGAATGGTGCTAATGCCCATTGCGGTTACATCTCTATTGAGGTTTGTCTTTCGTTTAAGAGGATCTATCTTGTCTATCGCTTTGGCCGAACCGAGGGTTTCGATAGTAGAAACCAAAAACACAGAGAGTACTACAAGCCAAAAACTTACCGTAGACACCTTGCCAAAGTTGGGGAATACAAGTAGGTCATTCACAATATCGTGTGGCAACTCAAAGTTGATTAAATCTTTAGTAGGGTTAAGGCTATGATTACCGCCAAAAAGCGTAATGTGACCATCTAACGAATATTGGAACAACACATAAAGCGGGATAGCAAAAAGCAACAGCCAGATAGGAGCTGGCACATATTTTATAAATCGATTGGTAACCTGAGGATGCACAGCGAGTATAATCAGACTGTTAAAAAAAATAATAGCAATGAGCGGATTCATATTGGCCAAACTAGATGGTATAGCTAGTAATTTTTCAAAATCATTCATCTTGCCTATTTCTACACCCAGACCCGGATGAATTTGACCAGCGAGAATAATAACACCTATTGCAGCCATCATACCTTGCACTACGCTGCTAGGTATAAAGTCAGCAAGACCACCGAGCTTGAAAACGCCAAATAGTGCCTGCAGAATACCGGCACACACAAAAGCAGCCAGCATATATTCCCAGCTACCAAGTGTAGACATTCCAGCAATCACAATGCCGATAAGTGCCGGAGAAGGCCCATTGATAGACACATTGCCACTGCGTATGAACGAGGTAAAAACACCACCTACGATAGCCGCAAAAATCCCTGCGAGTAGAGCCTGGGGAGGTAAGTTCATGGCTAGAGCCACGCCAATAGAAAGCGGCAGAGCTACTAGAGAAACACTGAAACCCGCGAGCACATCGTTTCGCCAGTACTGTTTGATATATTGAGTTGTTGTTTTAATAGAAGTAATATTTTTAGGTTAAAGCGTGCCAATATAGGTGGATTTTTGAGATAGGGGTTTAGGTGATGGTTAGACTTTATAATAATTACATAGTTGAAAACTTAGTGTCTAACTCTAGTAGGAAACGGTTTCGTCTATATCGTTAAGTAAAAAGCGTTCAAGATNAGAAAATAGAACTATGGAAAAAAGAGTAACTACCCGTACAACGGATAATTCTTCATCAGGCTGTTTACCTCACTTTTTACGGCAGCTAAGTTAGCCTCATCTTCGGGATTCATGAGTACGCGGTCTATCAACTCGGCAATGGTTTCCATCTGTGGCTCTTTCAACCCTCGTGTGGTAACGGCAGGTGTGCCTATGCGTATGCCCGATGTTACAAAGGGAGATCGAGTCTCAAAAGGTACTGCATTTTTGTTGATAGTGATATCGGCTTTTACCAAGGCATTTTCAGCTACCTTGCCCGTTAGATTGTCGTCTTTTGGACGCAGGTCTATGAGCATCAAGTGATTGTCGGTACCGCCAGATATTATCTTGTATCCACGAGCTACCATAGCTTGGGCCAGTGCTTGAGCATTTTTCATAACTTGTTGGCAGTAAGACTTATAACTAGGGTCTAATGCCTCACCATAAGCAACAGCTTTAGCAGCAATAACGTGTTCCAGTGGTCCTCCTTGTGTTCCAGGGAATACCGCACCATCTAGTATGGCCGACATTTTTTTGATGTTTCCTTTCGGTGTTTTGAGTCCCCACGGATTATCAAAATTCTTACCCATCATAATCATACCGCCACGTGGTCCTCTTAGGGTTTTGTGGGTGGTAGTAGTTACAATATGGCAATGTGGAAGCGGGTCGTTAAGCAATCCCGCGGCTATCAATCCACTAGGGTGAGATATATCGGCAAGTAGTAGTGCACCTACGCTATCTGCTATGGCTCTAAAACGAGCATAATCCCAATCGCGTGAATACGAAGAAGCTCCACAAATAATCAGTTTAGGTTTTACTTCTAGAGCCTTAGCCTCTACCTTGTNCATNTCGATAAGGCCTGTTTCTTCTTCTACTCCATAAAAAGCTGGTTTGTATAATTTGCCAGAGAAGTTTACCGTACTACCGTGCGTGAGATGACCACCGTGAGAAAGGTCAAAACCCAATATTTGATCACCAGCATTGAGCACACCGAGCATAACAGCAGCATTGGCTTGAGCACCACTATGTGGTTGTACGTTTACCCATTCAGCACCAAAGAGTTCTTTGGCTCTATCTATCGCCAGTTGTTCTACTTGGTCTACTACCTCGCAGCCACCGTAGTAGCGTTTGCCCGGTAATCCTTCAGCATACTTGTTGGTAAACACACTTCCCATAGCCTTCATTACATTTTCTGATGTAAAGTTTTCTGAGGCTATCAGCTCTATGCCTTCGTTCTGACGTTTAAATTCGAGGTCTAGTAAATCAAATATTTTATCTCGCATTGCACTTTTTTATTAACGCAAAGAAAAGCGGAATTTGGAGATTATTACGGCAATTAGTCTATGATTTTTTGAGCCAGGAGCGAAAAGCCGATATAGACCCACAAACAGAGAAACGCTCCGAAAAAATGAAGTGAGATAACAAGGGCAGTACATACCACTACCAATAGTATTCTGAGCTTATTGAGCGGCTTGTTTTTAGATCCTATTTTGAGCGAAAAAAACTTAACATTAATAACGAGCAATATACCACCAATGATGCTAAAAAGAAGAATAAACACAGGGTGTGTAAGTACGATATTGGCCCACTCAAATTGCTCTGCTGCTCTGGGCAATGCAAAACACGCTAAGGCTAAGGCGGGAGTCGGTAAGCCGGAGAAGTAATCATTGGATTGTTCGGAGATATTAAACTTGGCCAACCTATAGCCAGCAAAGGCCGCAATGAGTAATGGAAATAAAACGATGAAGTCGTTCAAATACACTGCATCAAAAAACGACCCATAGCTTGCTCCGTCAAAATATTCGTTGTTCCAATAGTTATAAAGAACTATTGCAGGTGCTACGCCAAAGCTTACCATATCTGCAAAGCTGTCTAGCTCTTTGCCCATAGGAGAGCTCACGCCAAGAAGCCTGGCGGCGGTACCGTCCAAAAAATCAAAGAGAAGTGCCGCGGCCGCCAACCACAACACGTGGTCAAACTCTAGTCGAAAGGCACTAATAATGATGAGCGTACCACACAGCAGGTTGGATAGTGTGAGTAGGTTAGGTATTTGGTTTTTTATGCTTTGCATTGTTTTTTTCACTTTAATATTAGTTGGTTGGCGGCTCCTTGTCAGTTCGAGTGCTCTTCGATAGCTGGATGTATCGAAAAGTGAACAAGGAGTAAATCATTACTTTCCTTAATTTCTTAATGGTTCAAATTGGACTGGTTGTTTTTCTGTTTTTATCATTATGGTATTAAGTTTTTAAGCTATTCATCGACAGACTCTGCTTCCGCAGTTCTTACTTTTCTTACTTCCTTAATGGTTAAATTCTAAGCAAATATGCCGCAAAAAATTACTTTCGTACTATGACTAAGGAGTGGTTAGAGAATGTACCTGCATTTTTCGACGGGTATCTAAGGTTGGCAACAGAAGACCATGTTTTGGAAGGACTACAAAATTCGAAAGCTGAATTTTTGAATTGGGCAAAAGAAGTGCCTGAGGAAAAAGGTTTATATGCTTATGACGAGGACAAATGGACGGTAAATGATATGCTGCAACACATCATAGACAGTGAGCGTATTTTTCAGTATAGAGCACTGTGTATATCCAGAGGTGAAATGAACGAAATGCCCGGTTTTGATCATAACTCGTATGTGAAAAATGCTAAGGCAAATAATCGTACGCTTATCGACCTTGTTTCGGAATTTGGGAGATTACGAGACTCCACTATCGATATGTTTGCGAGCATCCACGAATCTAATGTAAAGTATAAGGGAATGGCCAATGGGCTCGTAGTGCAGCCCTTGTTATACGGTTATGTATTAAGCGGTCACCTGAGGCATCACTTACAGGTACTGCAGGAGCGTTATTAGTAACTAAAGTTGTCTTTTGATGGCCGGTATTATTTTACGACACCGCCCATTTGTTCATATACACGTTCGCGTACTTGCCGTCGGGTCATGTCTTTTTCTTCTGCTATACGTTCTTGGTTATTTTTACCGTGTACTACAATTACCTCACCATTTTTCATTTGCTCATAGCCATAAGCAGCCACCTCTTTACTTGTAGGAAAAGGACTATCCTCAGCCAGTGGGCCAAATCCCGCCATTTCTCCAAACTCACTTTGTGTAGCACCTGGGCAAAGTATACTTATCACTACGCCATAGGGCTTGAGTTCTTCGGCTATAGCTTCAGAAAAAGCCAACACATAATGTTTCGTAGCAAAGTACACACTCATCATAGGCCCAGGTCTGAAGGCTGCATCAGATGCCACATTCAGAATGGTACCACTGCCTTTTTCCTTCATTACCGCACCAAATAGGCGAGTAAGCTTCGTAAGAGTGAGTACGTTTAGGTTTATCATAGCATGTTGTTTATCCATATCACTATGTACAAACTCACCTACATCACCAAAACCAGCATTATTTACCAGATAATGGATATCTATCTTTTTGTCTTGTACGGTCTGAAAAAGCACCTCTGCTGCCGATGGCTCACTTAGGTCTTGTAGTATTACGGTTACGGAGATACCGTGTGATGTTTCCAGTTCTTGAGCCAGTTTCGTCAGTCTCTCTTCTCTACGGGCTACGAGTACGAGGTCTATCTTGTCTTGTGCAAATTCTCTTGCGAGTTCTAATCCTATTCCGGCAGATGCCCCTGTGATAAGTGCTGTCATTATGGTAGTTTGTTTAGTTGGTAAGTTGTGTGTTGGGATAAGGAGTCACTAATCTAGAATCATCAAGGTGCCCAAAATTTACGTATGTCATCTATACCCAGTTGTTTTCTGCGGTCTTGGTATTCTTGAAAAGTATCTTTAAAACATTGATTCACCACGTCATCTTCTAACAAGTGGCTAATTATGACGATTCGCTCTTGGAGAATAGTGTCCATGTTTTCTGCAAAGTATTCTTGCCAATGCGAGTAGGCTAATTCTTCTATCTCTTGAGCAGGAGTTCCGGTGAGGTTGAGCTTAGATATAGCCTCTTCTCTATTAGCATCTGATATCTCTGGTGACTCGATGTATGCGATTAGCTTTTTTATGGCTTCCATATAGTAAGTTGTATTTGACGAGAGACGAATATACGGTTTTATGTTGTGAAGGAAGGGTGTGCGTTAAGCTGCTACCTTATTTTAGTGACATCAAATCAAGTATTGTTTTTTCGACCTCGGAATAAGGCAAATTTTTGGAATGTACCCACCGGTATCTCGACCTCGTAAATAGTCCGAATACATATTGATAAGAATCTTTTATTCGCTTATATTCTTTTACAATTTTATGGCTCTTTTTATTGTTTTGTTGAACAACAGCACTTTCAAAATCATAATAGCCAATATCGGATATGGTTTCCATATCTAAAAAGTCAGTATTTGAATTTGCTTTAAACTTTACGGTACACAAATTATGGGTAATAGTGTCGTGTTGGACAAGTTCATAGTTGCAGTTTGTACGTGTAAAAATTCTTTTGCCGATGCTTGCTATTTGCACCTTGCTTACTATGGTACCGTCGCTTGCATAGCGGCTGCTTTCCCAATTGTTTTTATATGCTTTAAGTATGCCGTTTTCATAGTAGTCCTTAGTGCACAAACCGCCTAGTTTTGTGATATAGCTTTCGGTCATTATATAACCTGACGAATAATTACGTTTTTCAGAACGTCCTTGTGAGCCATTGAAGGACCATTTTAATGACCCATTCTCATAAAATTCTTGTGCTAAGTTTTGATTATTCACACCATACGACCAGGAGTGTATACTTCCAGTATAAAAGTATGTAAATACGGTATCTACGGGCTGACCATCTATAAATACACCGCTCATTCGAGGTCGTTTGTCGCAATAATAATCTGTAATTTCACCGTGTGCTTTTTCTTCGCACATAGCATACCAGCTCATTGGCGGATTAGAGATGAGGCGTTGTAACGTAAGCTGAGGTAAGAAGAGGGTATCGCGTATGGTGTCATTCACGGTTTTTTTTGTGAATGGCAATTGACTAAGGTGGTCGTAATAGTATAAAGGAGCTTGTTCAGGCTGAATTAATAAACATATCATATTGTCTTGGAATATATGGAGACTAGAGTCAGATTTGACCAAAGCTAAATTTGTATAAATGGTGTCATTGCATTGGTCTACGATTGTAGATTGCAAGATAATTTGACTTACTGATGAGAGCGAAAAACCCAGACTGAACCACAGTAATAATAACGTGTAACGATAGTGAACTTTCATTTACACAAATATAAATGTGATAATCGGAGCATAGTGATGCTGTTTTATTTGTGTGTTGTATTGATTTACAAAAAAGTACGGCCCGTTATTTTTTCTATTCGAGGATTTATGTTGAAACACTTTGTAACACTTAGGGGGTAAATCGGGATATGTGAGTCAGTATCATAAGTGTTTTAGCTGTGAAAATTCGCCCGTTTTGCTCCAAATGGT
>JGI26084J50262_1000371_pt1 | contig 25713 bp, 18 predicted proteins | sample SaaInl6LU_22_DNA_FD_50262 | JGI IMG/M metagenome (IMG submission 50262) | reverse complement strand
ATTTTAATAGGGATTAGCTTCTACAATCTTTTTAACTTTGTTGCAATTAAAACAATCTACATGGCTTCTGTTTTGAAAAAAGAAACTGCTTTCACTAATATCCCTTCTACCAAGGCAAAAACACTCAGGATAAATTTAAATCCTGACATTTACGGAACCTTCTCAGAAATTGGTGCTGGACAAGAGACTGCCAGGCATTTTTTTAGGGCTGGTGGTGCTTCTGGAACTATAGCTAAAGCCATGAGTGCTTATGACAAGGATTTTAGCGATGCCATTTATGGCATTGAAAACGACGGCAGGTATGTAACACAGCCTAGATTAAAAAAAATGTTGGCCCATGAAATGAATCTCATGGAAGACAGAATTAGCAGAAAGTCTCATCCAGACAGATTGTTCTTTTCTTACGCCAATACAGTAGCTACTATAGATTTTGCAAAAAAATTTAAAGGACACGGTTGGGTTGGAATTAAATTTCAACTAGATCCAAATCAAAAGGAATTGGATGAAATTATACTCCACGTTAGATTTAAGCAGAATGAAGCAAGACTGCAACAAGAGACCTTAGGTGTTTTAGGTGTAAATCTAATTTATGGTGCTTTTTATAAATATGAAAAACCTAAGAAGTTACTAAAATACCTCTACGACCATATTGAGAAAGACATTCTAGAAATTGATATGATTAATTTCTCTGGGCCTAATTTCAAGCATGTAGACAATAGGTTAATGAGTTTAGAGCTCATTAAGAATAATATGACAGATGCGGTTATGTTTGGCCCTGACGGNAATAACCTTCTCCCTGCAGCTGTTTTATACAAGAAAAATATACTTGCCCTTAGAGGTAGTTTTAGGCCCGTAACAAAGGTCAATATGGATATGTTTGAAAAGTCTTACGATATATTTAGAAAAGAAGCTACTGTAGATCCTGACAACACCATAGTCATTTTTGAAATTACCTTGTCAAACCTCAAGGCTTCAGGAGAAATAGATGAACAAGATTTTATGGACCGAGCAGAATTATTATGCTCATTAGGCCATACCGTACTCATTTCTAAATTCCAAGAATACTATAAGCTAGTAGAGTATTTTAATAATTATACAAAAGCTAAAATTGGTTTAACCATGGGGGTAAATAACCTTGTGGATATATTTGACGAAAAATATTACAGACACCTTAGTGGGGGTATTCTAGAGGCTTTCGGAAAACTATTCTTCAAGGACCTTAAAGTGTATTTATATCCTATGAAAGACCAGGAAACTGGTCAAATTTTAACTTCGAATAGCGTTAAGGTGCATCCTAGAATGAAAGAGCTTTACAAGTTCTTCAAATACAATGGTAAAGTAATGGATATTATAGATTACGATCCTGAAGTATTGGATGTTTTCTCTAGAAAAGTGTTGGAGATGATTTCTAACAACACCTCTGGTTGGGAAGATGAATTGCCTAAGGGTATTGCTGAGCTTATTAAACAAAAAGAACTATTTCAAAACAAGGCCATTACTTTAAAAGCATAATGGCCTTGTTTTAAAACTATAACGCCACAGTAATATACGTATGGCAGCCCTTTTTTAGACTACAATGCCAAAATGTTATAGGCATAATGGTTTTGTTTTGAAACTACAACGCCACAGTAATATACGCATAGTAGCCTTTTTTTTTAAAACTACAATGCCAATATTTGTGCAGCGTGCTCTTTTGTTTTTACTTTATCAATCACATGAGTTACTGCTCCGTTTTCCACCACAAAAGTCATTCTGTGAATTCCATCATATTCTCTACCCATAAACTTTTTTGGCCCCCATACCCCAAAAGCTTCAATCACAGATTTATCTGTGTCTGCTAACAAAGGAAATGGAAAACTGTATTTATCTCTAAACTTGCTCTGCTTACTAGCATCGTCTGTACTAACCCCTACAATACTGTATCCTTTTTCATTGAGTACTTCATAATGATCTCGTAAATCACAAGCCTCAGCAGTACAACCTGGTGTACTTGCCTTAGGATAGAAAAAAACCACTAATTTAGTGTCTTGATAATCTGATAAGTTAAATGGGCTTCCGTCTTGGGTAACCGCAGTAAATGAGGGCACTTTATCTCCTACTTGTAAGGTTTTCATATTGGCAATTTTTAGCTTTTTACAGTTGTTTTAAAAACAAAAGTAAATATTATATTAGTTTAAAATTACGCATTAATGACCAAAGTAGAAAAAGTAAATTTCACCATTAAAACCCTGGGAGATTTATATCCTGAAATTCCTATCCCTTTAGATCATAAAGACCCATACACCCTTTTAGTAGCCGTACTTTTGTCTGCNCAAAGTACTGATGTTAGGGTAAATAAAATTACACCNCTACTCTTTAAAAAGGCAGACAATCCTTTTGACATGGTAAAGTTAACCATCAAAGAGATTCAGGACATTATAAGACCTGTTGGCCTNTCCCCTATGAAAGCTAAGGGAATACATGGTCTTTCCGAAATTCTAGTTAAAACACACAATGGGGTGGTNCCTCAAGATTTAGAAACTTTGGAGACTTTTCCTGCTGTAGGACACAAAACCGCCAGTGTAGTAGTAGCTCAAGCCTTTGGTATCCCCGCATTTCCTGTAGACACTCATATCCATAGATTAATGTATAGGTGGGGATTTACTAATGGAAAAAACGTAGTCCAAACGGAGAAGGACGCCAAAAGATTATTTCCAAAAGCACTGTGGAACGACCTTCATTTACAAATCATATGGTATGGAAGAGAGTATTCTCCTGCAAGAGGCTGGGACCTTGACAAGGATATTATAACAAAAACAATAGGTCGCAAAACAGTNATTGATCAATACTTAAAGAAAAAACGATAAGGGATTTTAATAATTCAATGGAATAGTTGGTCTCATAAATGGGCGGTAAACAAGCTAAGAGGCCAATAAATCTATGTGATTTTCTGAGGCCATTTTTCTTAAATTTATAAGCGCATACCTCATTCTACCAAGTGCTGTATTAATACTAACACCAGTTTGCTCGGATATTTCCTTAAAACTAAGCTCTTTAAAAATTCTAAGAGAAACCACCTCCAATTGATCTGCTGGCAAACAATTTATAATGTGGTGCAAGTTAGATTCTATATGCTCTTGTATCATAGTTTCTTCCTTAGTTTTTGACGAATCGGTTAAGAAAGAAAAAAAGGAATAATCAGACTTTTCATACTGCATGGGCATCTTTTTCAGGCGCCTAAAGTGGTCAATCACTAAGTTGTGGGCAATTCTCATCACCCAAGAAACAAATTTACCCTCATCTCTATAACCACCCTTGTCTAGGGTTTTAATCACTTTTAAAAACGTGTCTTGAACAATGTCTGAAGCAACCTCTGCATCTTGAACCTTAGCATAAATAAATCGATAAGTCTTTGGTCTGTGTCTTTCTACTAAAATAGACAAAGCCTGTCGCTTGCCGTTCAAATAGCTTAAAACTAATTGGCTGTCAGATGGTACAGATGCATTAAAATTATTGGAATGGGAGTTGTTTAAAACGCTTTGCATAAGAATACTTTTTGTACATAAAAAAATAACTAACCTATGTAATATAGGGGCTAAAAAAATTTATGATGGTTAAAAGTATCCGTGTTTTATAGGCAAAGAGTTAAATATTACACCCAAATATATTAAAAAAATATAGTAAAACACCTATCTTTAAAGCTTAATTGCTTTTGAATCATTCCCCTGTATTTCTTATGACCCTGCAAGCCAAACTACCTTATAAAAGCCTTGAAGATATAGATCCCAAAAAGAATATCATCATCAAAGGGGCCAAATTGCACAACCTAAAAAACATAGATGTTGTTTTACCAAGAAACAAATTTATTGTGATCACTGGTCTTTCAGGCTCAGGGAAATCTTCTCTTGCCTTTGACACCTTATACGCTGAGGGACAAAGAAGGTATGTAGAAAGTTTGTCTGCTTATGCAAGGCAATTTTTGGGTAAACTAGATAAACCTCAGGTAGACTACATTAAAGGAATTGCTCCAGCAATTGCCATAGAACAAAAAGTAAATACCAGTAACCCTAGATCTACGGTAGGAACTTCTACAGAAATTTATGACTATCTAAAGCTTTTATACGCTAGAATTGGAAAAACCTATTCTCCCATCAGTGGTATGGAAGTAAAAAAACATTTAGTGTCAGATGTTGTCAATCATATAAATACCTTTCCCCTGAAGCATAAATTATTGCTTTTGGCACCAATTGAAGTACCCAAAGACAAAGACGCTGTGAAAATGGTGCAATTGTTTTCAAAACAGGGCTTTGCAAGGATAGAGGTCAATGGGGAAGTGATCCGAATTTCAGCAGAAATTACTAGCCTTCCAAATAAGTTTAACTTAGTGGTAGACAGAATAGTTACCGCAGATGACGAAGATTACTTCAATAGACTCTCCTCTGCAATTGAAGCCGCATTCTTCGAAGGTAAAGGGTACTGTATTGTTAGAGATTTAAGTACAAAAGACACCGTAGATTTTAGCAATCTTTTTGCCTTAGACGGTCAAGAGTTCACCATACCCTCTCTACACCTATTTAGTTTTAACAATCCCTACGGAGCATGTGACGCCTGTGAAGGATACGGAGATATTATGGGTATAGATCCAGACCTGGTTATTCCAAATACAGGTTTATCTATCTATGAAAATGCTATTGCACCATGGAGGGGAGAAAGTATGAGTAAACACAAAGACAAACTCATTGAAAAAGCAGCAGCGTCTAATATACCCATTCACAAACCTTGGTTTGAGTTATCTGAAGCTCAAAAAGAATTAGTTTGGAATGGAAATAAAGCCTTTAAAGGAATTCATTCTTTTTTCCAGACACTAGAAGAAAAAAGCTATAAAATTCAAAATAGGGTCATGCTTTCTAGGTATAGAGGAAAAACCATCTGTAATATATGCCAAGGTGCCAGGCTAAAAAAAGAATCTTTCTATGTGCATGTTGGTGGAAAAGATATTGGCGAATTGGTGGCAATGCCAATAGATAAACTACAATTGTTTTTTTATCAATTAAAGCTAGGTGAAACCGATGCAACCATTTCTAAAAGAATCTTAGCAGAGATAAACAGCCGCTTGTCTTTCTTAAGCCAGGTAGGATTAAACTACCTCACCTTAAACAGAAAATCCAATACGCTTTCGGGAGGAGAAAGTCAGCGCATTAACCTAGCGACCTCTTTAGGAAGCAGTTTGGTTGGGTCTATGTATATTCTAGATGAACCAAGTATAGGCTTGCATCCCAAAGACACAGCAAACCTAATTATAGTACTCAAGCGACTAAGAGACCTTGGAAATACTGTTATAGTAGTGGAGCACGATGAAGACATTATGAAAGCTGCAGACCTTGTATTTGACATTGGTCCCGAAGCTGGAACACTTGGAGGAGAATTGGTGGCGCAGGGTACCCTTGAAGAAATATTAAAAACAAACACCCTAACTGCCCAATATTTAGATGGTCGCATGGAAATTCCACTGCCAAAAAAAAGAAGGCTTCTGACCAGTACGTCAAAATTAAGGGAGGAAGAGAACACAACCTTCAAAACATAGATGTCACTATTCCGCTAGGCATACTTACCGTTATTACGGGGGTTTCAGGATCAGGTAAATCTACTTTAGTTAAAAAATTGCTTTATCCAATTGTTCAGAAAGAACTTGGGGGATTTGGAATGAAAATTGGTCAGCACAGCAGCTATGAAATTCAACACAAAAACCTAAAAAATGTTGAATATATTGACCAGAATCCTATTGGAAGGTCTTCAAGGTCTAATCCTGTAACCTACCTCAAAGCTTACGACGACATTAGGGCTATTTTTTCTAAAACACCCATGAGTAAACTCAGGGGTTTCTTGCCCAAACACTTTTCTTTTAATGTAGAAGGAGGTCGTTGTGAAAAATGTAAGGGTGAAGGAGAAATTACTGTTGAAATGCAGTTTATGGCAGATGTGCACCTTGGGTGCGATGCCTGTGAGGGTAAAAGATTTAAAAAAGAAGTTCTNGAAGTGAAGTTTAACGACAAATCTATATTTGATGTACTAGAAATGACCGTGTCTGACGCTCTGGCATTTTTTATGCTTCACGGGGAAAACAAACTCTGTCAAAAGATCCAGGCACTTGAAGATGTTGGACTGGGCTATGTGGCTTTGGGCCAATCTTCTTCTACCCTTTCTGGTGGGGAAGCACAGCGTATAAAACTAGCATCATTTCTAGTGAAAGGTAACACCAAAGACAAGACTTTATTTATATTTGATGAACCCACAACCGGGCTTCACTTTCACGACATTAATCGCTTGTTAGGGGCCTTTAATGCCCTTTTAGACAAAGGGCATTCCATGGTGGTTATTGAACACAATATTGATTTAATCAAATGTGCAGATCATATTATTGATCTAGGTCCTGGTGGAGGAATCCATGGGGGGCAAGTCATTGCCCAAGGCCCCCCAGAAGTTTTAGTAAAAGATAAAAAGTCTGTAACTGCTGATTATTTGAAAGATAAATTATAGTGTTGCGATTTTAATAAGAGGACTGTTGGAATCCGTTATTTCTGTACTTCCTATCTAAATGAAAAATTATAGTAATAGTTTATTAAAACAACATCCTTTTACCCCTATTCACAAGACCATTAAAAGTTTCTGACATTTTTGAGAGATACAGTAGTCCTATATATAGAACAGCTGTAAAAAGGGTGTTTACTGCAAGAGACAGGTACCTATTTTCTATATCAGGAACCCATTGGGCCAAAGCAAAAGAAGTTATAATAATTATAAGTAAGTAAGCGGTTCCTCTGCTAAAAGGCTGCATATTATACTTCACATTAACATAAATCACTTTGGCGGTGTCGTAGAGGCTAATGGCTAGAAAAGAAGCTATTGCAGCTCCTTTTATGCCAAATTTAGGAATGAAAAAATAATTTAATACTACCGTCATTACAGCTAAAAAGACGCCAAATCGCAGAATACTTTTATAATAGGGAGAGTTAAATAAAATGGCATTGTTATTTCCCAGCAATGCGTCATAAAATTTACTAGAACCAATTAACAACACCAAGACCGTGGTGCCTCCATAGGCTTGCGGAATAAACTTGTATATGGTCTCTAAATTTACNGCCAAAAGCAATAAAACACCTCCGGCTGCCATCCCTAAATTCAATGAACTTTGTTTGTAGAGTGATTGTAGGCCTTNATAATCACTCTCATGAAGTAATCTAGCTGTAAGTGGTGCAGTAATTTGATACATAGAACGAGCTGGAACACCAACTATGGTAGCCATAAAAACAGCAACTGTATAAAAAGCCACTTGATCAATATTGACAAAAGTATAAATCATAAGCTTGTCTATTTCTAAAATGACTACCGCCGCAGTACCCCCTAAGAACATAAACAAACTGTAATTTAAATAAGATTTTAACTTCTCTGGACGTCTAAAAGAAAAAGAGATATCACAATAACGCCAAAGATAAACATACATCACTAACGCCCTTAAAAAATGTACCCCCACCAGTAACACAAAGAATTGTTCTAGTGTTAGCACATCAAAATAAAGTCCCAAAAGACCTATTGCAATACAAAGTCTGTGAAATATCTCTTTAAGGATGTTACCAAAAGCAGTCTTTAAAACTACCCTAGCTTGAGCATAAGCAATTTCAAAATAAGTCATACCAATTCCAATACCAAGAATATGCCATGCATAAGGTGCCACATAAGCATATTTTTGAAGTAAAAATGGAAATACCCCTAACTTAAAAATAAGTACAAAAGCAAAGGAGAAAAAGATAAATATTAAAGGGAAATACAACGAAAAAGCGTTGAGTCTAGCAGACTCTTCAGCGGACGCATTTTTATTATAAAATTTAATAATGGTATTAGGGAGTCCAAAAAGAAATAAAGGTAATAACAAAGTAGCCACTGAGAGCTGAATGGATAAAAGCCCATAAGATGACACGGGTAAAATACGGGTGTATAATACCAAGGTGTTTATGGCCCCTAGTCCAAAGCCCAAATAAGTGCTAATGGTATTTTGTATCGATTGCCTCACCACTACCCCCATATTAAGACCTCCTCAAATTTTTTATTATTTTGGACAATGCCCTAGTTAAATTTTTACGCTCAAATTTACTTATGGCTGGGTCTGATGCAGCTAAAATTTCTATTCCATGATTAAATCTATTCTGTATGAACGATTTAATCAAAGCCTTATCTTGATAAGTCCCAAGGGCATTTGAATTATTTTCAGGAAGTAGCTGTGCTACATCCCAATCTTTTGGACCAATGGCTAATATAGGCCGCAAAGATTGGAGGTATTCAAAGACTTTTCCTGGTATAATTCCTTTGTGTGCCTCAGAGTCTATTTCAATAAGCAGCAACAAATGGGCTTTAAATTGGCATTTTCTTGCTTCATCATGAGGAATATATCCGTGAAAATTACAATATGGTGTTAAGCCATGATTGGCCATAGAGGCTTTAACTTCCTTACTCACTATTCCAACAAAATCTAAACTGAGTTGAGCCGCAAATTCCTTATTTTCCACAACCAATTCCCCTATGGCCTCCCATAATATTTTGGGGTTTCTCTTAGAGAGTAAAGACCCAATATGCACCAGGCTAAATTTATTTTCCTCAGGCTGTATCTTTTCTGAATATACAAAAGGTTCAAACCCATTGGTAATGACTTCAATTGGTGTAGCAGTTTTTTTAGAAAAAAGGGCTTTAGTGGTAAAGCTGGTCGTTAAAATCGTATGTGCATTTTGCAAAACGGCACTTTCCAGCCTTAAATGTTTCTTCTGTGCCCATGGTGTCATATACAGATCATTGTGATAACCAATGGTGGTCCAAGGGTCTCTAAAGTCTGCAATCCATTTAAGATTTGTGGTGCTTTTAACCAATTCGTTGGCTATAAGATGCATGCTATGTGGAGGACCAGTAGATATTACAGTGTCTATATTGTGCTTCTTTATATAGGAAGATAAATAAGCTACAGAAGGAGCCACCCAAGAAACTCTTGCGTCTGGAATAAAGAAATTACCCCTTACAAATCGCATAAAACGTTCTAATAAACCTGGTTTGCTTTCTTGAATCAAACCTTGACTCAATTGAAGGGTCTTTTTTTTAAACAACCAAGAAACCCATTTATAGGGTTCGGAAATGGGTCTTTTAATCAGGCTTACTTCCTTAGGTAGGGCTTCTTTTGGGCTGAGATCTACCATTGGGTATTGTGGATTTTCAGGAACATAAACCACTGGTGCTATGCCAAATGACGGCAGGTGCTTTACAAAATGAAACCAACGCTGTACGCCAGGGCCACCAGCTGGAGGCCAGTAATAAGCTATCACCAATACCTTTTGATTGGCATTGACACTAGCCTTATTATCTTTAGTTTCTTCCATTTAATACTTCATTGAACAATAATTAGCTATGGCGAAGGTTTTATATTATAAATCTTATAAAACCCCAGACCTATGAACAATACAAATAAAACATAACTAAAAAGGGCAATTTTACTGCCTTGATCAACTACCTCAGGTGTATATTCAAAAACAATTTCATGAGATCCTTTAGGTACCTCTATTCCCCTTAAAGCATAGTTCACTTTAAGTATGGGCACTAGCTGCCCGTCTATCCTTGCGCTCCAACCAGACGGGTAATGCATTTCAGAAAAGACGGCAAAGCCTCTGTCCGATCGATTGGATTCGTATATAATACGATTGGGACTGTATAAAACTAAGTCAATCTGCGGGCTATTAATTTGATCACTTTGAGAAATATTCAATAAATTATCCTCCGTTAAGGATTCAATAGAATAGGCTCCATTAATAGGATTAGATTGAAGCAAACCATTTTCTTTTAGAAGTGCTATATCACTTAAAAGTAGGCTCGCTTGAGACTTTGTATTTAAAGCATTAAGTCCTAGTAACCAATCGTTATGGTCCTTCACTCCTACCAATTCTTTTACAAACCAAGCATTCCCATTCGCATTTTGATTAATTGCCAAACTTGGGGTGCCAGATTCAGAAGGCTGAATAACGTATTTCACATTCAACATATGTAAAATTTCCAAATGACTTTGATAAATGTGAAATTCAAAAAGATCTTCTATTGCGGCAGGTTTAGCAGCATGATAACCTCCCAATGATTTATGAAAATAGGAAGTTCTTGCGCCGTTAACGCCCTCAGACATGTCATATACACGGTAAACAGTGGTGTCTTTTAAAATCTCTTTATCTATGGCATTGGCCGTAAATGGTTTATTAACTTTTGCTGCAGAAACAAAATTATCTGCATTTACATACCTCTTAGCTACACCTATTAAATCTATGAGAACAACAATAGCTGCTAAAGTAAGTGTTTTGGGTAGATTCCAATGTTTTTTAATTCCCCACCATAAACCACCGAGGAGTACTGAAAGCAATAGAAAGGATCTTATCAGGTCTGACCTCAAGGCATAAGCCCGGTCTTTTTGAATAACCTCTAAAAGTGCATCGCCATACATGGCGGCCAATTGAGGGTCTGAGTTCCCTTGATAATCTAGTATGAAACTCACCCCAAATATAAATGTTAATAATGTCGCAAGAATAATAGCAACAAGTCTGACCGCTTTTAACTTATCTAATTCTTTAATGCCATTATTCACTAATAATTGGCTTAAACCAATACTAGCTAATGCAGGCACACAAAGTGCCACAATTACTTGAATTGATGAGACTGCTCTAAATTTGTCATACAAGGGAAAATAATCAATCATCAGGTCTGTAAGTGGCATAAAAAACTTACCCCAAGACAGCATTAGGGTAAATAATGCCCCGATTAAAAACACCCAACGCAGCCTATTGTTGTAAAGTAAAAAACCTATGAAAAATAAGGCAACTACAGTGATACCCAGGTAAGCTGGCCCAGAAGTTGGGGGTTGTGGCCCCCAGTACAACGGGAGATTGTTAGAAAAATCCAATGCATTGGTAGTAGAAACACCCTGGGCAGTTAAAAACGCATAAGTGTTTGAATCTTTGCCAAGAGACTCTTTAAATGAGCCACCTGTAAGCCTTGGTACCATCAAATTTAATGACTCTAAGGGACCATAAGAATAATAGGTAATATAGTCTTTATCCAGTCCTGAACTAGCGGCTTTTTGGCTGCCGTCAGGCGCAACACTGAGTGGGGAGGGGCCTCTGGTACTCCAATTTGCATATTCCTTAGTAGAAAGTAGCATGGAAGCATTCATCCCAATACCCAGCAGTACTGCAAAAAACAATATTCCCACTGTTTTAAAAAATGATTTGAGTTGTTTTTCTTTANAAGAAAACCATAAGAAAACCATTCCTAGAATGATAACCAATAGCATAAAGTAAAAAGTCATTTGAACATGGTTGGCTACAATTTCTAATCCCATAGCAAGGGCTGTTACCCCAAATCCCAACCAATATTTTTTATCAAATGCCCATAAAATCCCAGCCAAAACCATGGGCATATAGCCCAAAGCNTGGGCTTTGGCGTTGTGTCCTACCCCTAATATTATAATAAAATAAGTAGAAAAACCGTAGGCTAAAGCACCTAAAATCGCTATTCTATAATCAATTTTAAGGCTGCAGAGCAGTAAATAAAAACCTATAAAATAAAGGAATAAATAATCTGCCGGTCTAGGAAGAAAACGGATGGCCCTGTCTAGTGATTTTATAAAATTATACGGGAATTGTGCCCCTAGCTGAAAGGTAGGCATTCCCCCAAAAGCACTGTTGGTCCAATAAGGCTCCGCTCCTGTTTGTGACCTAAAGTCATTTTGCTCTTTGGCCATTCCTGTATATTGAACTATATCTGATTGTTCTATTTGTTTGTCTTGCAAAACAGGATAGAAAAAAGAAACAGAAACAATCGAAAAGAGAAATAGTACCCCAAGCCCTTTTAAGATGCTAAATAACATCCCTTTGTCAATAAAATTATTCATGCCCTAAGTTATTCAATTTCTTCAAAATCTATATATTCCCCAACAGTTGTTTTTTCTTTAGTGATAGGCGGCTTTTTTGACGTATCCCGCTTAGGTGCTGATCCTTGGTTTTCTCCAAAACCAGTGAAGGATTCAGTCATTTTTTTCTGTAATCTTTTTAACGCAAATGCCATGATTTTAGGGGCAAATAACCTCAAAAGCCATTTAAAAACATAAAACCCCAAGAGTATATAGAGAAGTGTACTTAAAAAACCCATTATCTTTATTAAATTTATCCAAAAATACAATTCTACAACCGCACTAAGGCTTGTGTGGAATTAAAATAATCTTAAAATGCATAAAAAACCTATCATTCAAAGCCCATTAATTCTTAAAATGAGCTTATTCATCCTAGGTTTTCTGTTCAGCATTTGTGGTTTTTCACAGTATACAGATATTATTAATTCCAACAAGCCAGGAAATAGCACAGGTGCTTACAGTGTGGGTAAGCGGGTGTATCAGATAGAAAGTGGTTTTAGTGTAGACCGCTTAAGAGGAGAAGCTTTAAGTCAGAATCCCTTTTTAATAATGGAAACTTGGCTGTAAGAGTGGGCTTATTTTCAGAAGCCCTAGAGCTTATATACGAGGGTTCTTATACCATGGAATTTTCTACTAGTCCTATTCCTGGTGGTAAAATTGGTATAGATCAAGGATTCACGTCAAATAGAATTGGGGCAAAAATCATGCTGTTTGATCCCTTTAAAAATCCTGATAATAGACCCATTAACGTCTATAGTTGGAAGAAAAATAATGGCTTTAGATGGCGAAATATCTTACCCGCTATAGCGCTATATGCTGGTGCTAATATAGGTCTAAAAAGTAGCCCATACCTAATAAATAACCCTTCTATAGCCCCAAGAGTCATGCTAGTTACTCAAAGCCATTTAACACCAAAAATGGTTTTAATACTCAATGGAATTTATGACTTTATTGGATCTGAAGCCTTGGCAGAGAAAACAGTTATAGCCTCTCTTTCTTATGCTATAAAAAGAAAATGGAGTGTATTTGTGGAAGGGCAATACAGTATATTACCAAACTACAATGAGCAAATCATCAGAACAGGAGGGGCTTTCTTATATAGAAAGAACCTACAATTAGACCTGTATACTGGAATAAACTTTCAAAATGAACCTTCAAGGGAAATCATTGGGTTAGGTTTTTCATATCGCTTAGACAAACATTAGCATATGATGAATCATAAAACTCATTTAATTGGAGTCAAAAATTATATATGATAGAAATTAGAGAAGCCATTGGTAAGAAAGGAATCAAAGATTTTGTTTGTTTTCCATTCTCGTTATACAAAAACAATCCTTATTGGGTACCCCCTATTATTAAAGATGAAATGGAGGTTTTTGACCCATCAATTAATCCTGTTTTTAAAACTGCTCAAGCACGTTTTTTCTTGGCATATATGGATGGTGAAATTGTAGGCAGGGTGGCTGCAATGATCAACTGGATTGAGGTAAAAGAACAAAAAATAAAGAAAATGCGCTTTGGTTGGATGGATTTCATAGACAATAAAGCGGTCTCTAAAGCACTCATCGAAAAAGTAGCCGAGATTGGTCGTGAATACGAATTAACTTACATGGAGGGTCCAGTAGGTTTTTCTAACTTAGACAAAGTAGGTTGCCTTATTGAAGGCTTTGATCACATAGGGACTATGATTACATGGTATAACCACCCCTATTACGCAGCACATTTTGAATCTTTAGGATTTGTCAAGGAAAAAGAATACATGGAAAATATCTTTCCATTTAGCAATATAGACCCAAGTCTTTTTAATAAAGCGCAGGAACTAATCAAAAGGCGTTATAAACTTAAAGCACTCAATTTCACTAAGACCAAGGACATTTTACCTTACGCAAATAAAATGTTTGATTTATTCAATGAGAGCTATGCAAATTTATCCTCTTTTGTACCTATAACAGAGGTGCAAAAAGATTTTTTTACAAAGAGATACCTGTCTTTTATTAATCCTGAATTCATAAAATTTGTTTTAGATGAGCAAGATAACTTGGTGGCCTTTGCGATTCTAATGCCTTCCTTTTCAAAAGCCTTGCAAAAAGCAAATGGACGTTTGTTTCCCTTTGGATTATTTCACTTACTACAAGCGAGAAGAAAATCTAAAGACATTATTTTTTACCTTATTGGGGTCCACCCAAAATATCAAAACAAAGGACTTACAGCCATCTTGTTCCATGAATGTTGGAATGCCTGTAACAAAAAGGGCATTGAGAAATGTATTAGAACCCCTGAACTAGAGGAAAATATAGCCATAAAGAATTTATGGAGTGCTTTTGATCCAAAAGTGCACAAACGCAGGAGAACCTATAAAAAAATATTATAAAAAAAGCCTGATAGTTTTCCTATCAGGCTTTTTTTTTAGAAAAATCACTTCCTAATATATAAATAATTACTCTCCCATTGCAGCACTCACTGCTGCAGAAAGTCTTTTATACGTTCCATTCTCTAAACGCTCTCTTATTGAGGAGAAAGCGGTTAATGTAAGGTCTATATCTTCTTGTGTATGGGTTGCAGTTGGAATTAATCTCAAAAGAATTAAACCTTTAGGTATTACAGGATATACTACTATAGAACAGAAAATACCATGGTTTTCTCTAAGGTCTTTTACCAAGGCCATAGCCTCTGGTATACTTCCATTCAAATACACAGGGGTAACACAACTAGTGGTAGTACCTATGTCAAAGCCTTGTGCTTTTAGACCCGATTGCAACGCATTTACGTTACGCCATAAATTTTCCTTGAGCTCTGGTTGGGTTCTAAGCATATCTAAACGCTTCAAAGCGCCTTTAACGTAAATCATTGGAAGCGACTTCGCGAACATTTGCGAACGCAAGTTATATTTCAAATAGTCAATAATTTCTTTGTCTGCAGCAATAAATGCACCAATACCTGCCATAGATTTTGCGAAAGTAGCGAAATAAACATCTATGTCTGCCTGTATGCCTTGTTCTTCACCTGCTCCAGCACCTGTCTTTCCTAGGGTACCAAAACCGTGGGCGTCGTCTACTAATAATCTAAAGTTGAATTTTTGTTTAAGGGCTACAATTTCTTTTAGCTTTCCTTGCTCTCCCCTCATACCAAACACACCTTCTGAAATCACTAAGATTCCTCCACCAGTTTGTTCTGCCATCTTTGTAGCACGCTCTAAATTCTTTTCTAAACTCTCAATATCGTTGTGCTTGAAAGTAAATCTTTTACCCATGTGCAAGCGAACCCCATCTATGATACAAGCGTGAGCGTCTACATCATACACTATAATGTCGTCCTTGGAAACCAAGGCGTCTATAGTAGACATAATACCCTGATATCCGAAATTTAAAAGATAAGTGGCTTCTTTTTCTACAAATTCAGCCAATTCATTTTGTAATTGCTCGTGAAAGTCAGTGTGACCACTCATCATTCTAGCCCCCATAGGATAAGCAGCACCGTGTTCTAGCGCTGCAGCACCATCTACTGCTTTAATCTCTGGTAAATTAGCCAAACCCAAATAATCATTGATACTCCAGGTAATGACTTCTTTTCCTCTGAAAGACATTCTATTGGAAATAGGTCCCTCTAGCTTAGGAAATACAAAATAACCTTCTGCCTGTGAAGCCCATTTTCCTAATGGGCCTTTATTTTCTTTAATTCTTTCGAAAAGATCTCTCATGCGTGTTTTTTTCTAGCTACAAAAGTAATTAATTTTTCACAAGACAGCCCAATTATTTAGCGCCTGTGTCTGTACTTAATTAAATTTAATTATGGTTTAAGGGGACTGCAGTGTGGTCTTTTGTTCTTTCAATACATGTGGCTCCTCTAGGAAGCCTTGTGCAGACATCCACTCGTCAGAGTAAATTTTACTCATATATTTTGATCCGTGATCAGGAAATATCACAACAACCTTAGCATTTTTATCAAAGGTACCGGAAGCTTGAAGTTGTTTAACACCTTGAAGGGCTGCACCAGAGGTGTATCCTGCGAAAATACCTTCCGTTTTAGAAATTTCCCTTGCTGTGTGGGCACTTTCATGATCGGTCACTTTTATAAAATAATCAATGGCATTAAAATCAGTGGCTGTGGGGATTAGGTTTTTCCCTAAGCCTTCTATCCTATAAGGGAAAATGTCTTCTGGATTAATTTCACCAGTCTCATGATAGCCTTTTAAAATAGACCCGTATGCATCTATTCCAATCACTTTAATAGCCGGATTCTGCTCTTTTAAAAACTGAGCCGTCCCAGAAATAGTTCCCCCAGTCCCGCTACAAGCTACCAAATGAGTGATTTGCCCATTGGTGTCTTCCCATATTTCTGGACCCGTACTGCGGTAATGAGCCTCTGTATTAAGGCTGTTAAAATACTGGTTAATATAAATAGAATTTGGGGTGTTATTGTGAATGGTCTTTGCTACCTCGTAATAAGATCTTGGATCGTCTGCGCTAACGTGGGCTGGGCAAACATGAACCTCAGCACCCATAGCCCTTAACATGTCTATCTTATCTGGAGAAGATTTAGAACTCACTGCTAAAATACATTTATAGCCTTTTATAGCACTCACCATAGCCACGCTAAATCCTGTATTTCCTGAGGTAGTTTCTATAATAGTGTCTCCTGGATTCAATAAACCCTTTTCCTCTGCTATAGTAATAATATGGTGTGCAATTCTATCTTTAGCAGAATGGCCGGGATTAAAAGCTTCTAATTTGGCGTAAAATTCGCCATCAAAACCACTAACGGTTTTTTGAAGTTGTACAAGCGGTGTTTTTCCTATAAGGGGTAGGATACTGTTGTGAGCATGTATCTTTTTATGCATGTAACTGTTTTTGATTCAGGTATTCTAGTAAAAATACACTGCAAATTTAATGTTTTTTTTTAACTTAGATTTTCTGAGCCAAATCTAAAATAAAGGCATATTCTTTGGCAACTTCTTTCAATGCCTCAAACCTACCTGAAGCGCCTGAATGTCCTGCCTCCATATTAGTATTAAATAACAATATATTATGGTCGGTTTTTAAATCCCTTAATTTTGCCACCCATTTGGCTGGCTCCCAATACTGTACTTGTGAATCATGATAGCCTGTGATAACTAATGTATTCGGATAGTCTTGTGGCTTAACATTGTCATATGGAGAATAAGACATCATATAATTGTAATAATTTTCTTCATTAGGATTACCCCATTCGTCATACTCCCCTGTAGTCAGGGGAATACTACTGTCTAGCATGGTAGTGACAACGTCTACAAATGGTACACTTGCTATAATTCCTTTGTATAAGTGTGGGGCCATATTCATCACAGCACCCATTAATAGTCCGCCAGCAGATCCGCCATAGGCGAACAAACCCTTAGCAGCAGTGAATTTTTCTGAAATTAAAAATTCAGAACAGGCTATAAAATCTGTAAAAGTATTGCGCTTACTAAGCAATTTACCGTCATCATACCAAGGTCTTCCCAAGTATTCACCACCTCTAATATGCGCAATAGCATACACAAAGCCTCGGTCCAACAGACTAAGTCTTACAGTAGAGAAATAAGGGTCAGAAGTATGCCCATAAGATCCATATCCGTACTGTAACAAAGGACTGCTTCCATCCAAAGGGGTGTCTTTGCGGTACACCAACGAAATAGGGACCTTTACACCGTCTTTAGCAGTGGCCCAAACCCTTTGAGAAGCATAATTATCCTCTTTAAAATTTCCTCCTAAAACTTCTTGTTGCTTTAAAAGTTCCTTTGACCTAGTGGCCATATTATAATCATATACACTAGCAGGTGTAGTCATGCTATTGTATCCAAAACGTAAAATTTCTGAGTCAAAATCTGGATTTGTTCCTACATAAGCAGTGTAGGTTTCATTGTCAAAAGGCAGGTAGTGAGGTGGTATAGTAGTATCCCATGGAACAATCTGAATACAACTTAAACCGTGACGCCTCTCCGAGAGTATATAATAGTCTTTAAAAATAGTAATGTCTTCAAGTAACACTTCAGGTCTGTGGGGTATAAAATCNTCCCAATGAGTCATATGGGTATTGGACTCATGAACTTTCATAACCTTAAAATTAACCGCTTCATCTTTATTTGTAAGCACATAAAAGTGGTCTCCATAATGGTTTAAATCATACTCTAAACCTCTTGTCCTAGGGCTAAAAATAACAGGGGTAGCTTCTGGCTCGTCTGCTGGAAATATGCTGTATTCTGTTGTTAATGTACTAGAAGATCCAATGACAATATATTTCTTGCTCTTGGTTTTAAAAACATATGCATTAAAGGTTTCGTCCAACTCTTCATAAATCTTAACATCTTCACTGATATCTCCTAACTTATGCCTATATATTGCCTCTGAACGTAAGGTATTTTCGTTTTTAGAGGTATAGAAAAATGTTTTGTTGTCTGCAGCCCAACTAGCACTTCCTGTCGTATTCTCAATTCTGTCTGTTAACAGCGCACCAGTAATTATATTTTTAACATGCAAAGTGTACTGTCTTCTAGATACTGTGTCAGTAGAAAAAACACATAAAGTATTGTCTGGACTTACAGAGAAACCTCCCAGGCTGAAATACTCATAGTTTTCTGCCAATACATTACAGTCTAACAGCAATTCTTCTTGTGCAGACAAATGGTCTTTTTTACGGGTGTAAATGGGGTATTCTTTTCCTAGCTCGTATTTGGTGATATACCAATATCCATTGTGCTTATAGGGCACTGAACTGTCGTCTTCCTTTATCCTAGACTTCATTTCCTCAAAAAGACGGTCTTGAAAATCTTTTGTGTGGGCTGTAGCCTGATCGTAATAGTTGTTTTCTGCTTCAAGGTACTCAATCACTTCTGGGGCATCTCTCTCATTCATCCAGAAATATGGATCTACTCTTTCGTAACCTAAATGTGATAGGGTTTTGTTTTTCTTTGCTGCCTGCGGCGTATTAGGAAAAGTCATGTCAAAAAATTTAAGGCCACAAAAATACCCAATAAATAATTGGACTTAGGAATAATGTGCGTTAAAAACCATTTAAAATTGACAATAAACGGCTGTGCATCTCATCGGTGTAATTAAGGTGGGTCACCAATCGTAACTTTCCTGATCCCATTGAGATTAATCTAATGTTATTTTCATTCATTTTATCCATAAATGCCTGGGCATCTAACACAGACTCTTTGAGCTCAAAAATAATGATATTAGTATCTACAGGAGATACGGAAGAAATAAAGTCTTTCTTAGATAAGATTGCTTCAATCTCTTTGGCTTTTTTATGGTCTTCTTTGAGTCTTTCTCTGTGATGGTCTAAGGCATAAATACCTGCAGCAGCTAAGAAACCAGCTTGTCTCATTCCACCCCCAAATACCTTTCTAACCCTAAGTGCTTTGGCTATAAAATCTTTAGATCCTAATAGCACAGAACCTACGGGACAGCCTAAACCTTTAGACAGACAGACACTAATGGAGTCAAATAAGTTGCCGTAAAGTTTAGGATCTTCTCCAGTCACAGCGAGTGCGTTCCAAATTCTTGCACCATCTAGATGAAATTTAAGCCCGTTAGAGGTACAAACTTCTTTAATCGCTTTCATTTCATTTATGTCCCAAATAGCACCGCCTCCTTTATTGGTTGTATTCTCTAAACAAACCAAGGTAGTTAAGGGGCTGTGGTAAAAGTCAGGAGGATTAATGGCAGCCTTAACTTGCTTTGCTGTAATCATGCCCCTGTGGCCAGCAATCAGTTTACAAGACACGCCTGAATTAAAGCTCACTCCCCCACCCTCATAATTAAAAATATGGGCATAATGATCACAGATCAGTTGTTCTCCCGGCTGTGTGTGCACTTTAATAGCTGTCTGATTGGCCATAGTACCAGAGGGAAAAAACAAAGCAGCTTCCATACCAAATAGGGCAGCTGTTTTTTCTTCAAGGGCATTTACTGTAGCATCTTCTTTAAAAACGTCATCTCCAACTTTAGCAGACATCATGGCCGCCAACATCCCTTTGGTTGGCGTAGTAACCGTATCACTGATTAAATTAATTTCCATAAATCAAGGCTTAAAAAGAGCAATTCATTCCTATTGGAGACCCATCAGGTACTGTTGGCGCAGGAATTACTTTAAAGTTCTCAGGAGATTTCAAGAAGGCGGCATACCTTCTGAATAATTCTTGGTCATATAAATCTTTAGAGACCGATAATGTGCCCGCCTTTTCTTTTAAAAAGGAATGAACTACTGCGTTTACTTGAGGATGCACCATTTCTTGCTGGGCCAAATTCAATAAATGCGTAAACACCCTAAAGTTAATATTCAACTGCACATTTTGAATATAATTATCCTTGTGTTTTAGGCCAATAGTGCCCTGCCATAAAGCAGACAACACAGCCTGTAAGTCTAGCTGACTGTTGTCTAGCGCCTTTTGCTGAATTAATCTAGTAGCCCGCTGTGGGTGTAACAAAAATCCTAAAGTCACGTCTGCAGCAGTTTCAGGTGCAGATAAAGGGTCAAATGTCACACCTGTTTTTCCTTTAAAAGATTCTCTACCACTATTATAAGAAGGAGATCTCGGAGGGAATAGTGTTAATTTTTCTTCCGGAATAGCCATTTCAGCAGCGTTTAAAGTACGTAATAAAGTCCTTAGCGCTTCTTTTTGGTCTTTGGCAGCAATGGTATAAGCATCTGACTGATTGCTCCCTTTTACTTGGTAGCTATAATCAATTCCACCAATGACTTTAGCGGCTGCCTCTGCCTGATAGCGATGAAAAAAATACAAAGGCACAAACACATCTTCTAATACAGAAAGTGGTTCTCCTTGGCGAATATTATGAATACCAAACTGATCAATTGCTTTAGAACGCACCTCCAAAACGTCATTTAATCCCTGAGCAGCAGTAGCGCCATTGTCCCAAAGGTGGGCAAAAGCACTGGCACTACCAGCTGGTCTTGCATCTGAATCTGATAAGTATTTTTGGCCTTCAGCCGATGCCGCTTCCAAAATAGCATTCAAAGCAGCTTGCTCATCTTTTACACTGTCTGGAAAATCACTGTANGAATAGGCAACACTNACNTTATCCCAAGACCCAATTCCCGTTTCATAAGCATTAGAAAAAGANACTTCACCTTCTTTAAGCTCGAATTGAGGGTGTGGGTAATCCATTACAGAGGCTTTTTGGTGTGCACTTGCAGCAAAATTGTGCATAAAACCTAAAGTGTGGCCAATTTCATGGGCAGACAATTGTCTGATTCGAGAAACAGCCATATCCAACATAGCTTGGTGGTTTTCATCTCCATCTTTAAAGGGTTCTTTACTGAGCGCTTGTGCAATCATAAAGTCTTGTCTAATTCTTAAACTTCCGAGACTCACATGTCCTTTTAAAATTTCTCCAGTTCGAGGATCCGAGACGTTACTGCCATAACTCCACCCCCTAGTAGACCTATGAATCCATTGAATGACATTGTACCTTACATCTAAAGGATCTGCCTCTTCAGGCAACATTTTTACTTGAAAAGCATCTTTATATCCTATGGCTTCAAAAGCCTGGTTCCACCATCTACCNCCTTCTAAAAGCGCAGACCTCACTGGTTCTGGNGTCCCATTGTCTAAATAATAAATAATAGGCTCNACTGCTTCACTCACTGAAGCATTGGGGTCTTTTTTTTCCAATCTATGTCTGGCTATATATCTTTTTTCAATAGGGCTACTCACAGCTGTGGCATAATCTAAATAAGAAAAGGAGTACGCTCCAGACCTAGGATCGTACTTTCTTTTTTCAAAATCCAATTCAGGTAAGGCCACAAATGAATGGTGTTGTGCTACAGTCACAAGGTCTGGACTAGGCACCACAGACCTTAAATAGCTTCCTTTGGCTTTTCCCTTAAAGGTGAGCATAACATCTATTTCAATATTTTTTGGAAAAGCTTTTGTGCGTGCCATATTCATAGCACTTTTGGATTTATCTAAAGTAAAACTTCCCTGATTCGATTGTTGTAAACGATCGCTCACACCATGGGCATCTTGCATTAAAAAATCAGTAATATCTATAATATATTTACCGTTAGACATGCTTTCAATAGGGAAACCAAATAATACAGAAGAAGCAAAAGCCTGCTTAACAGATTCCTTTTCCAGGGCATTGTCCGTAAGGGCCCTATATTGAAGGTTGGGCTGAATAAGCATGAGCTTATTGGCCATTTTCTTGAAGGAAACTACCCGCTCTCCGCCCAATTGACCTCTATCTAAACCAATATCATTACTGCCAATACCACTACTTAAAGAATTTATATAAAGAAACTCTTTGTCTAATTCCGTTACCTCTAGGTAAATTTTACCTGAGTCATTGTNATAATAAAAGGGGAAATAGCCATCGAATTTTTGAAATTGGGTCTTGTTTAAATTGAGTTGACCAAAAACAAAACTACTCATAGCCAAGCAGCAAAAGGAAAGAAAAACACGCATAAGATTGGTTTTTAAGGCNGTTAATAAAAGAGACATNGGCCTGGAAAGGCCTTAAATTAAGTAAAAACTAAATTTACTAAAATTGATGGTACAACCAAGGGTAAATAGTATTTTTGCTCAAAATGATTACTATGCTCACTACAGATCAATATAAAGGTCTTTTAGATCGCCTTGGTGCGTTAAGGAGGTATCTTTGACGTAGATGCCAAGCGCATTGAAATAGAAAACGAGGAAGAAAAGACCCTCGCACCTGACTTTTGGGACCAACCACAGAAAGCACAAGCACACCTCAAATTCATACAATCAAAGAAAATATGGGTACAAGGTTATGAAAAAGCCAAAGCACTCATTGAAGACTTAGCGGTTATGATGGAGTTTGCAGATGCAGGGGAAATCACGGAAGATGAATTAAAAATAGCCTACCAAAATACTTTGGATGTTTTAGAAGACCTGGAGTTTAGAAACATGCTTTCGGAAGAAGGCGACAACCTCTCTGCTGTTCTGCAAATTACCGCTGGTGCTGGTGGAACAGAAAGTTGTGACTGGGCTGCCATGCTCATGCGCATGTATATGATGTGGAGTCAAAAAGCAGGCTTTAAAATTAAAGAACTCAATTATCAAGAGGGAGATGTTGCTGGAGTTAAGACTGTGACNCTTGGTATTGAAGGCGATTTTGCTTTTGGTTGGCTAAAAGGAGAAAATGGGGTCCATAGGTTGGTCCGTATTTCACCCTTTGACAGCAACGCCAAAAGACACACNTCNTTTGCCTCTGTNTATGTGTATCCGCTTATTGATGACTCCATTGAAATTGTCATAAACCCTGCAGATATTTCTTGGGCCTTCGCAAGGTCTGGAGGCGCGGGTGGTCAGAATGTCAACAAAGTAGAAACAAAGGTGATCTTAACCCACCACCCTACTGGTATTATTATTCACAATTCAGAAACACGTTCTCAATTAGACAATAGGGAAAATGCCATGAAACTCCTCAAATCTCAGTTGTATGAAATTGAGCTCAGAAAAAGGCAAGAAGCACGGTCTGAGATAGAATCTTCCAAAATGAAGATTGAATGGGGGTCTCAGATTAGAAATTATGTGCTACATCCTTATAAACTGGTTAAAGACGTGAGGTCAGGCACAGAAACTGGAGATGTTGACGCTGTTTTAGATGGCCATTTAGACCCATTCCTTAAAGGGTTTTTAATGCTTATGGGACAAAACGAGGAAACAGAATAAATTGTTTTAACAAACCTTTAACTTTTTGAGACTAAACCAAGGTCTAATTTTAAAATCTAACAAACATCACTATGAAAGCAATTAAAACCCTTTTATTGATTTTAATCACTTCTTTAAGTACAGAAGCCTTTTCGCAATTTGGTATGGGTGGTATGGGAATGGGTAGAAATCCACAGACAGGTAGAAGACAATCACTGGCTCCTCAGGCACCACAAAGGCAAGAGAAACCGGAAAACCTTACAGCAGAGCAAATTGTAGANCTTCAAATGGACGCTTTCAAAGAGGCTTTAGACCTCAGTGCTTTTGAGGTAGCTGTTTTAAGAACCATCCTAGTGAATTCTGTACAAAAGAGAATAGAATTACAGCTGCTTAAATTATCAGATGTAGACCAAATAAGGGCAGCAGTAGAAAAAATTGACAAGGAACAAGAAGAGGCCCTAAAATCTGGTTTACCTGCTGAGAAGTATGACGCTTTCATTGCCCTGCAAGAAGAAGGTTTTAAGAAAACCAAAAAAAAGAAGAAAAAACGAAAGAAAAATAAATCTTAATGAAACAATACTCCCTATTTATCCTTTTATCTTTAAGTTCATTGTTTATGTGGTCTCAATCGAGACCAGAGGCAAAATCCTCCATTACAGTAACGGGCACTGTTATAGATAAAGATACCGGGGAGCCACTTGAATACGCAACTTTAGTATTGCAATCTGTAGAGAATCCCAGCCAAGTAACTGGCGGGATCACTGACCAAATGGGATTGTTCTCGGTGGAAGCAAAAGCAGGAAATTACAACCTTAGTATTGAATATATTTCATACAAAACCTACACACTTAACAACCAAACTTTAAATACTGACATCAATTTAGGCACTATTGCTATTGGATTAGATGTGTCTCAATTAGATGAAGTGGAATTGGTTGCAGAGCGAACTACTGTTGAGCTTAGGTTAGATAAAAAAGTATATAATGTTGGGCAGGATCTTACTGTTAAGGGAGGATCTGTAACCGATGTTTTAGATAACGTTCCTTCTGTATCTGTAGATGTAGAAGGTAATATTAGTTTAAGGGGAAATGAAAGTGTTAGGATTCTAATCAATGGAAAACCTTCTGCCCTTTCAGGATTAAGTCCAGATGCCTTAAAGCAATTACCGGCAGACGCCATTCAAAAAGTAGAAGTCATTACCAATCCATCTGCTAGATATGACGCAGAAGGGACTGCAGGTATTTTGAATATTGTACTTAAGCAAAATAAAACAGTGGGCTTAAATGGCGCAATTAACGCCACCCTAGGAACCCCAAAAAACAATGCGGGTACTTTGAACCTAAATTTAAGAAGGGACAAATTCAATCTATTCACCACCACTACTTTTAGAAACAATGAAGGACCTGGAAATGGTTTTAACAACCAAGAGAACTTTGATGAGAATGGTCAAACCTTAAGTTTTCAAGATGAAAAAAGGCTTTATTTAAGGGATAATACTAATTTTAATACCAATTTAGGCCTCGAATTTTTTATAGATGAAACCAGCAGTATCACTAATTCTGTGGTTTTTGGAAACTCTAATGGGGGGACTAGAACAGAGGTAGATTTTAACAATTACAATGCAGAAAGAATATTGAGTTTGTCTAGAGAACGAATTAGTGTAGAAACCGAAACAGACAACAACTTTCAGTATTCTGTGAATTACCAAAAGAAGTTTAAGAAAGACGGCCATCTTTTAACGGCAGACTACCAGTATTCTACTGGGGATGAATTTGAAGATGCTGAAATTTTCGAAACCATTCTTCAAGACAATAGCTATCTTCCTACGGAGCGCACCAGTACTACTGAAAATCAAAAAAATCAACTAATACAAGCAGATTATGTGCTGCCTTTTGGGAGTGAAAATCAATCACAATTTGAACTGGGGTACAGAGGAACTTTCAATGAGTTTACGACTGCTTTTGACTTTAGTGTAGAAAACACCTCTGGTAATTTTATTTCAAACCCTGACTTTAGCAATACCTTATTTTATAAAGAATATGTTCAAGCTGCCTATACACAGCTGGGATCTAAATGGGCGTCTTTTAGCTTA
>JGI26084J50262_1000367_pt1 | contig 25806 bp, 25 predicted proteins | sample SaaInl6LU_22_DNA_FD_50262 | JGI IMG/M metagenome (IMG submission 50262) | reverse complement strand
TGTGGGAGAGTAGGTCGCTGCCTTTCTTTAATCTTGATCTAATTCAAGGTTTTATAAGCCTCATATCGTACGATATGAGGCTTTTTTTATGCTATATTTATATATAAGTTTATAAAATATTAATAGATATTTACGTTATAAACTATATTTCTATTTTCTTTGTCAAGATTTATGAAAAAAGTTTCTTTTTGGATATTTTTCTTCTTTTTTTCTACCTCAACTTTTAGTCAAGTTGGAGGAGAAACCGTCTTTCAGTTTCTAAATCTTTCTTCTTCATCTAGACAAATTGCCTTGGGAGGTGAAGTGTTAACACTAATGGATGATGTAAATCAACCAATATGGAATCCTTCTGTAATTAATCCTGAATTAGATAGGCAATTGTCAATAAATTATGCTAGTTATTTAGTAGGTATCAGTATAGGTTCAGCTTCCTATGCGCATGTTATTAGTAGACGTTTCGGAACTATTCATGGAAGTATCAATTATTTAAATTACGGAACTCTTATTGAAGCAGATGAAAATGGAAATGAAACAGGCACCTTTAAAGCTAGCGATATCGCTGTTTCAGTTGGTTATGCATTTAATCTTCCTTGGACAAATGTTTATATGGGTTTTAATGGAAAGCTGATTAATTCAACCATAAGTAATTTTACTTCTAATGGTATCGCTGGTGATATTGCCGTGTTATATTACAGTCCTTATAAACCTTATAGTTTTACAATTGTAGCTAGAAATATGGGTACTCAAATTCAGTCTTTTGATGGTACAAATGAAAAATTACCCTTTAAAGTTGCCATAGGAGGATCTTACAAACTTAAATATGTTCCTTTAAAATGGCATCTAACATTAGATAACCTTCAACAATGGAATTTAGCCGTTCCTAACCCATCAAATCAAACCAGTGATTTAGAAGGAAATGTTACAGAAGAGAAGATTTCTTTTTTTACTAATGCGATAAGACATATAGTAGTAGGTGCCGAGTTATTTCCTGAAAGTGCTATCAATTTGAGAGCAGGATATAATTTTAGAAGAGCAAGCGAGTTAAAACTCCAAAATGCTAGATCTTTTAGCGGGTTATCATTTGGAATTGGAATTAAAATGAATAAATTTAGATTCAATTATGCATTTTCAAAATTTCATTCAGCTGCTAGTTCAAGTACATTTAGTTTACAATTTGATTTAGATAAAAGATAAATGAATATAAAAATCACTATCGCTATAGATGGTTACTCATCGACAGGAAAAAGTACAATTGCTAAACAATTAGCAAATCATCTTGGTTATGTTTATGTTGATAGTGGAGCTATGTATAGAGCAATGACTTTTTTTGCTATGAAAAATGAATTCATATCAAAAGATCATTTTGATGTGACTTCTTTAATTGAAAACTTAGACAAAGCTCAATTAAAATTCATATATAATTCCTCTATAGGTTTTGCAGAAATGTATTTAAATGATGAGAATATCGAAAAAGCCATTAGAACGCTAGAAGTTTCTAATTTTGTCAGTCAAGTTGCAGCTATTTCTGAAATCAGAAAAAAGTTAGTGACTATTCAGAAAGAAATGGGTAAAAATAAAGGTGTTGTTATGGATGGAAGAGATATCGGAACCGTTGTCTTTACGGATGCTGAATTAAAAATATTTATGAGATCTTCTGCAGAAACAAGAGCAAAACGTCGTTTTGACGAGTTGATTGAAAAAGGGCAAGAGGTAAGTTACGACGATGTTTATACCAATGTTGTAGATCGAGATCGAGTAGATACAACTCGAAAAGATTCGCCTCTAGTTAAAGCAGATGACGCGATAGAAATAGATAATTCTAATTTGACAAAGGAACAACAGTTTGCTATTATTTTGAAATTAGTAGAAGAAAAATTAAGGGATGTTTAAATACTTATGCGTTTGTAAAGATATTTTCCATTTTGGATTTTTCATGACATAGTCAACAATGAGTTCTGTCATTTTTTCTTTCTTACTCCATTCAGGTTGTAAAAACAATTCACATTTTTCCCCAACTTTAGCTGCGTGTTCTTCAGCAAATTCAAAATCACTTTTATTGTGAATAATCATTTTTAATTCATCAGCTTCTTTATACACCTCCTCCAAAGGAAGTTTTGTCTTTTTAGGAGACAAACAAAACCAATCCCAAACACCAGAAAACGAGTATGCTCCAGAAGTTTCAATATGAGTTTTTAAACCATTTTCTTTTAAGGTGTTTGTTATATAATCCATAGACCACATTAATGGCTCACCGCCAGTAATGACAACAGTATCAGAGTATTTTTTAGCATTTTCTACAATAGTATTTGTTAATGTAGGAGGATGTAAATCAGCATTCCAACTCTCTTTGACATCACACCAATGACATCCTACATCACATCCACCAACTCGGATAAAATAAGCAGCTTTACCTGTGTGGTATCCTTCACCTTGTATCGTATAAAATTCTTCCATCAGCGGAAGCATTTTACCTTGATCTATTAAATTCTTCGTTTCTTTATTCATGTTATTTCTTTGCAGCTACTACTTCAATTTCAATTTTAGTTCCAGGAACTAAATCGGCTGCAAATGTAGTTCTTGCAGGTTTATTATCCATAAAAAAAGTTCGATAAACTTTATTCATTTCTTGAAAATCATTTATGTCAGATAAAATAACAGTACACTTTACTACATGAGACATATCAGAGCCGTTAATTTCTAATACATCTTTAATATTATTTAGTACTTGAAAAGTTTCTGCTTTGATGCCGCCTTCCACTATACTTCCTGAAGTGTGATCTTTTCCAATTTGACCCGTTAAAAACAATAAGCCATTGACTTCTACTGCATCAGAAAAAGGAGCTTTTTTTCTACTTTCAATATGAGATTCTATAAATTCCAACTTTGATTTTTCTTCAGTTTTGCATGAAAATACAACAGAGATTAAGGCGAATAAAAGAATAGATTTTATTGAATTCATTTGTGTCAGATTTAGTCAGCAAAGATATGAAGAAGAAAATCAATTTTATTTAAGCTAAGGTCTTAATAATCAAGAGAATTTTGTACATTTGCACTCCTTTTTACGATAACAGATTAGAAAAAGGGTTTTTGAAATCATATTTACGTATAATTTCTCTTGGCGTTATTATCGTTAATAATCTGAATAACAATAAGATACAAAAACGTTTTCAGCATGTCTGAAGAAACTAAAAAAAAGGAAGCAGTAGATGCTCCAGAAGTACAAGAAGTAGCTACTGAAGCTACCATAGAAGTTACAGAAACTACACCTGTAGTAAAAGAAGAAACTCAAGAAGAATTTTTAAGCAACTTTAACTGGCACAAATACGAAGAAGGTATTGAAGCAGTTGATGAAGCAAAATTAAAAGAATTTGAAAACGCTTTAGAAGGAACTGTAGGTTTTGTAAAAGAGCGTGATGTAATTGAAGGATTAGTTGTTAGAAAAACTGATAGAGATGCTATTATCGATATCAATTCTAAATCTGAAGGTGTTATCTCTTTAAACGAATTTCGTTACAATCCTAACTTAGCTGTTGGTGATAAAGTAGAAGTTTTAGTAGATAAAAGAGAAGATAGTTCTGGTCAACTTGTATTATCTCACAAAAAAGCAAGAGTAATTAAAGCTTGGGAACGAGTTAATAACGCTCACGAAACTGGTGAAGTTGTTAACGGATTCGTTAAATGTAGAACTAGAGGTGGTATGATTGTTGATGTTTTCGGAATCGAAGCATTTTTACCAGGCTCTCAAATTGATGTGAAACCTATCCGTGATTACGATCAATACGTAGAAAAAACAATGGAATTCAAAGTTGTGAAAATCAATCATGAATTTAAGAATGTTGTTGTATCTCACAAAGCGCTTATTGAAGCTGATATCGAAATTCAGAAGAAAGAGATTATTGGTCAATTAGAAAAAGGACAAGTATTAGAAGGTATCGTTAAAAACATTACTTCTTATGGTGTATTTGTTGATTTAGGTGGTGTAGATGGATTAGTTCATATTACAGATTTATCTTGGTCAAGAATCAATCATCCAAATGAAGTTGTAGAATTAGATCAGAAATTAAACGTTGTAATTTTAGACTTTGATGATTCCAAATCTAGAATTCAATTAGGATTAAAACAATTATCATCTCATCCTTGGGATGCTTTAAATGCTGATCTTAAGATTGGTGATAAAGTAACGGGTGAAGTTGTTGTAATTGCAGATTATGGTGCATTTGTAGAAGTATCGGAAGGAGTTGAAGGACTTATTCATGTTTCTGAAATGTCTTGGTCTACTCATTTACGTTCCGCTCAAGATTTCGTAAAAGTTGGTGACAAAGTTGAAGCTCAAATCTTAACATTAGATAGAGACGAACGTAAAATGTCATTAGGGATGAAACAATTACATCCAGATCCTTGGACAGATATTACTACTAAATATCCTTTAAACTCTACTCATACTGGTACAGTAAGAAACTACACTAATTTTGGTGTATTTGTAGAATTAGAAGAAGGTATTGACGGATTAGTATATATCTCTGATTTATCTTGGACTATGAAAGTGAAGCATCCATCAGATTTTGTAACTGTTGGTGATAAACTAGAAGTACAAGTATTAGAATTAGACGTAGAAGGTCGTAAGTTAAACTTAGGTCATAAACAAACTCAAGATAACCCTTGGGATGCTCATGAAGCTACATACGCTATCGATTCTGTTCATACAGGTACTGTAAAAGAGAAAAATGATAAAGGAGCTGTTGTAACTTTTGAAGATGGAGTTGAAGGTTTTGCACCTGGACGTCATTTAGATAAAGAAGATGGAACCAAAGTTGGTAAAGGAGATACTTTAGAATTTAAAGTATTAGAATTTAGCAAAGAGTATAGAAGAGTAGTTGTATCTCATACAGCTATCTTTAAAGAGCAAGAGAAAAGAAACATTAAAGTGGCTGCTAAAAAATCTGCTGATGCAGAAAAAACAACCCTTGGTGATATTTCTGGTCTTGCTGACTTAAAAAAGAAAATGGAAGCAGGTAAAAAATAATTTTGCTCTTTCTTATTTATATAAAAAGCCGTTGCAATTTCAACGGCTTTTTTTGTGCTTAAAATATAAGATACTAATTTCCTTGAGCTGGTTTAGAGATGGGAGGAGGAGTAATTGTATTCTTAGTAGTTAATTGCTTCATTAACTCTTCCACTGCTTTTTCTAATTGAGGATCTATGCCTAATGATAAAGATTTAGCATCTTGTCTTACTTTAATATCTGGTGCAACTCCTTTATTCTCAGCAATCCACTCATTTTTAATTGGATCAAAAACCGCATTATCTGGTGCTGTTAAAGAACCACCATCAATTAAACTGTAGTGAGTTGAGGATTTTACCAATCCGCCCCAAGTTGTCATTCCGATTAATTTTCCAGCATTTTGTTGTCTAAATACCCAAGGAAAGAAATCTCCACCAGAACCAGCTAATTCATTTATCAATAAAACCTTAGGTCCTAAGATTCCTGCAGGTAATTTCATTGCTTTTCCGTTTGGAACTTCATTGGTTAAACCTGCACGTAAACTTCTGGTCATAAGGTCTACCATATAATCGTCTAGCAGTCCACCTCCATTAAATCGTTCATCAATTACAGCACCTTCTTTATCTTGTTGCGCAAAATAATATCTATTGAAAGAAACATAACCTGGTCCGCCAGTATTTGGTACCCAAACATAGCCTAGTCGTCCATTAGATAATTTATCAACCAATTTTCTATTGTCTTCCACCCAAGTTCTTTGTCGTAAACCATTTTCGCTTCTTATTGGTAAAACTGTTTCTTTCCAAGAACCTTTAAAAACTGGGCTACTATTAATGTGTAAAATAGTTTGTTTCCCATTTGTTCCGTCTAAATGTTCATTGATGTTCTCGTTTGAAGAAATTTCTTTACCATTAATTCCAACTATATAATATCCTTCTTTGATATTTAATCCTGGGGCATCTAGAGGACCAGATAAACCTGGGTTCCAACTTTCAGTTGTATAAATTTTATCAATTTTCCATTGTTTGTTATCAATAGATAAATCAGCACCTAACATTCCTACTTGAGATCTTTCTACACTTGGAAAATCTCCACCACGAACAAAACTATGTCCAACAGAAAGTTCTCCATTTACTTGATCAAGAATATAATTTAAGTCGGCTCTATGTTTAATGAATGGGACTAAGGTTGCATACCTTTTGTAAACAACTCTCCAGTTTCTACCATGCATCTTTGGATCATAAAAATAGTCTCTTTCATATCGATAAGCTTCTTCAAACATTTGCTCCCACTCAGCAATTCGGTCTAACTTCATTTGCAAGTTTACTTTTAATGATTTTCCGCTTTTACCATTTGAATCAGCAGTACCAATAACTTTCCAATTTCCATTGACTCTCGCTAACATATGTTTACCATTACTAGTTACAGAAACATTTCCTGCACCAGAAATAAAGTCTTTCGCTTTTTGATTTTTTAAAGTATATTTTTTTAAAGTTACACCTCTCTGATTTGGAACACTTTCAGCGATGAATACGCTACCTTTTGGGCCTGCAACTAAATACCAATAATTTCTTGAAGGTAATCCGAGAGCAAAAGTTCTTCTAGATAACCTATCAAAATCAATGGTCATTACATTTTTACTAGTTGAGTTTTTTGACTCATCTTTTTTCTTATTACTTTTTGATTTATCTTTCTTATCACCACTTTCTTCTTTAATTTCCTCTTTTTTTATTTCTTCTTCATCACTTTTTGGTTTAAATGGAGATGTATCGCTTTTATCGAGATTAACGATATAGGCAGCATAACTAGGATTTGATGTCATTGCACTAGTATTTGCCCAGCCAGAACCCAAAGCTAAATTGGTGCTAGCCAAGAAATAAAGCTGTTTTTTATTTAAATCCCAAGTTGGAGAAAAAGAGTCAGCAAAAGGATCTGTAATTGGTCTAGATAGATTTGTTTCTAATGACCAAATATAGATTTGTCTAAAATTATTACTTCCAGATTTTTCATAAGCGATCCAGTTAGAATCTGGTGACCAATTCATAATAATACCAGTTCGTTCTAAATTATTTCCACCAACATCGATTGTTTTAATTTTCTTAGTTTCAAGATTTACTATTCGCAAACGAACATCGTCATCGACAAAAGTTATATATTTCCCATCAGGAGACCAACTAGGATTCCATGCCATTTTAGATTCTTCTATAGAAATTTTAATGATATTAGACATTCCATCTTGATTTGCTATATAGAGTGCATAACCTTGTCTTCCTTTATCTGAAAACCAAGCAATCTTATCACCTTTTGGAGACCAAATCGGAGCTCTATCAGCTGTTCCAGAACTTTGAGTAATATTACGAGCATCCCCAAATTCAATTGGAACTGTAAAGATTTCTCCTCTAGACTCCATAATAGCTCTTTTCCCATTAGGGGAAAGAGAAGCAGATCTTGCAGATTTAGTTACATTTTCAAATTTAGTCTCTGCCCAAGGAAAATCTCCGACAACATTTATTTCTAATCGTTTTAAATTTGTTGTAGTAATATCATAAGTAAAAAAAAATCCATCTCTTTCAAAAATTAATGTGTTTTCATTTCCTGATAACCATTTTACATCAGAGCCTCTGAAATCTGTAAGCTGTGTTAAGTTTTTTGTTTTGACATTATATTTCCAGATATTCATTACTAAATCTCTATCGGATAAAAAATAGATATCATCATTCATCCATAAAGGTTGAACATCGGTAGTATTGTCATGAGGCAATAGTGTTTCTTCAGAGGTTTCAATATCTAAAATAATCAAAGGTGTGTTTTGTCCACCTCTATAAGCTCTCCATTCAGTATCCCAACGGCTCATTTTATCAAGTGCAATTTTTTTTCCATCAGGAGAAAAAGAGCCATCAAATCCCCATTGTTTTGAGATTAATTTAGGAGCTCCACCATAAACAGACACAGTCCATAATCGATTGTAAGGTCTTGGAGCAGTTTCTCTAGAACTTGCGTACAAAATAGATTTACCATCGTTTGTCCAACCTCTAACACTAGACCCGTTTGGATGCCATGTTAATCTTTTTGGCTGTCCACCTTCTACTGATACTACATAAACAGAATTAGAACCTGATCTATTTGATGAAAATGCAATCCATTTTCCATTTGGAGATAAATATGGGTTAGATTCTACAGCTGGAGTACTAGTAATTCGCTTAGTTCGTTTAGTCTCTAAAGAGTGAGCCCAAATGTCTGAAGCATAAGAAAATACAATATGATTTGAATCGATATCTGGTTGTCTTAATAACATTGTTTCTTGTGCAAAACTAAAAGTGATGTTCAAAAAAAGGAGCATCAATAACAAATTTAAAAATTGATTTGATTTTTTTGTAATTACCATAAAATGAAGTGTTTGTTTAATTGAATAGTCTAAATATAATTAAAAATAAGTAGTATTCTATGTTGGACTGTTCTAATTGTTTTTTATTTACTTTGAGGAACTGTTTTATTTTTAAAAGAATTTCGAAGTAAATAATTTATCTTTGTTCAGCATAAAAATTTAGCATGACATTAATCAAATCAATTTCTGGAATCAGAGGAACCATCGGAGGAAAAACTTCTGATAATCTTACACCTATAGACGCTGTAAAATTTGCATCTGCATACGGAACTTTTATTAAAAATAGAAATCCAAATAAAGAAAAAATCACAGTTGTTATTGGCAGAGATGCCCGTATTTCAGGTAAAATGATTAGCAGTTTAGTTGCAAATACTTTAGTTGGTTTAGGAATTAATGTGATTGATTTAGGCTTGTCTACAACCCCAACTGTTGAAGTTGCTGTTCCGATGGAAAATGCAGATGGAGGAATCATTCTAACGGCGAGCCATAATCCAAAACAATGGAACGCTCTAAAGTTATTGAACGAAAAAGGTGAGTTCTTAAATGGTGAAGATGGAGAAGTAATTTTAGAAACTGCAGAAAGTGATGATTTTGATTTTGCTGATGTTGATGATTTAGGAACCTATTCAAAAGATAAAACTTACTTAGAAAAACATATTCAAGAAGTATTGAATTTAGAATTGGTAGATGTTGAAGCGATTAGAAATGCGAATTTCAAAGTAGTAGTAGACGGTGTCAATTCTACAGGAGGAATTTTCATTCCTGCTTTACTAAAAGAGCTCAATGTAGCATGTATAGAATTGTACTGCGAACCTAACGGAGATTTTCCCCATAACCCAGAACCTTTAAAAGAACACTTAACAGATATTTCTGAATTGGTATTGAAAGAACAAGCAGATTTTGGAATCGTAGTAGATCCTGATGTAGATCGATTGGCTTTGATATGTGAGGATGGTTCTATGTTCGGAGAAGAATATACCTTAGTAGCTTGTGCAGATTATGTTTTAGGAAGATTAGGAGGTGGAAATACAGTTTCTAATTTATCTTCCTCTAGAGCTTTACGTGATGTCACTCAAAAACATGGAGGAACTTATACAGCAAGTGCTGTGGGAGAAGTCAACGTTGTTATTAAAATGAAAGAAACAAATACGGTAATTGGAGGAGAAGGAAACGGCGGAATTATTTATCCAGCATCACATTATGGAAGAGATAGTTTGGTAGGAGTGGCTTTATTTTTATCTCATTTAGCTAGAATTAAAATGTCTTGTAAAGCCCTAAGAGAAAGCTATCCTAGTTACTTTATGAGTAAAAATAAAATTCAATTAACACCACAGATAGATGTAGACCAGATTTTAGAAACAATGGCTACTAAATATGCAAATGAAGATGTGAATACAATCGATGGTGTAAAAATTGACTTTGAAAACGAATGGATTCATCTTCGTAAATCCAATACAGAACCAATTATTAGAATTTATACAGAGAGTAATTCACAAGTAAATGCAGATGCATTAGCAGAACGTTTCATCTCTGAAATCAAAGAAATTATAGCTTAATCATGAGTTCTTTAGAAAAATACTTTCAGCCATTTAGAGATCAAATTATCGGTATTGATCAAACTTTTGTATCCCCTTTTGGAGAACAGCAATTGATTTATACTGATTGGACTGCTAGTGGAAGAATGTATCGACCTATCGAAGAAAAATTAATGAATGAGTTCGGTCCGTTTGTGGCNAATACACATACAGAAACTTCTACTTCTGGAGCAGCTATGACATTGGCATATCATGAAGCTAGAAACATCATCAAGCGTCATGTTAATGCTGATAAAAACGATGTGCTTATCACAGAAGGCTCAGGAATGACAGGAGTTGTCAATAAATTTCAACGAATCTTGGGATTAAAAGTATCTGAGAATTTAAAAGAACACACTACAATTCCGGAAGATTTGAAACCTATTGTTTTTGTGTCTCATATGGAACATCATTCTAATCAAACTTCTTGGTTAGAAACCATTGCAGATGTTGTTGTCATTCCTTGTAATGATGCTGGTTTGGTTTGTGTACATAAATTTGAAGAGTGCATTAAAAAACACGACTATAGAAAATTAAAAATTGCATCGATAACTTCTTGTTCTAATGTAACGGGAATTAAAACTGAATATCACGAAATTGCCAAAATCATTCATAAATACAACGGATTGTGTTTTGTAGATTTTGCCTGCTGTGCACCCTATGTTGATATTGATATGCATCCAAAAGAAGAAGGCGCTCATTTAGACGCAATTTTCTTTTCTCCACATAAATTTTTAGGTGGCCCAGGAAGTTCTGGTGTTTTGATTTTTAATAAAAAATTATATAAAAACCTAGTTCCAGATAATCCAGGAGGAGGAACCGTAAGTTATACAAACCCTTGGGGACAGCATGATTATTTTGATGATGTTGAAACTAGGGAAGATGGCGGAACACCTGCTTTTTTACAAACCATTCGTATAGCACTTTCCATTCAATTGAAAGAAAAAATGGGAACGGACAACATTCGAAAAAGAGAAGATGAATTAAATACCAAATTGTTTAAAACACTAGAATCAATTCCGAATGTAAAGATATTAGCTCCTAATCATAAAAAGCGATTGAGTATTTTCTCTTTTTATGTAGAAAATGTTCATTTTAATTTAGTTGTTAAATTATTAAATGATCGATTTGGAATCCAGACTAGAGGAGGATGCTCTTGTGCTGGGACTTATGGACATTTTTTATTGAATGTAGATCAAGAAACTTCTAATAGAATTAAAGGTCAGATTTTAGAGGGTTGCTCTACAGAAAAACCTGGTTGGGTTCGTTTGTCGTTGCATCCAACAATTAAGGATGTTGAACTCAATTTTATTTGTAATGCCTTAACAGAATTGTGTGCAAATATTAGTGATTGGTCTTCAGATTATACCTACGATACCATCAAAAACGATTACGTTCATAAATCGGTTTCTCCGATAGAAAAAGAATTAGTAGCGAACTGGTTTCGTTTCTAGTAAGTTAAAGTTAGAAAGTTAGTAAAAAGGAAAAGAGTAATTGGTATAAATAGAATTTTTAGTTTTCTTCTAAAATCTAAAATCTAAAATCTAAAATTATTGCCATTCTTTTGGCACCTTATCTTTATGCTTAAAGCGTTTATGAGACCATAAATAATATTCGGGTTGATCGTGAATATTTCTTTCTGTAATTGCTAAATATTTATCTGTAACGTCGTAGTTTTTAAATTCTTTTGGATGCTCAGTAATCGTTTCAAAAGTAACTTCAAAATATCCGCGTTTTACTTTTTTAACGGTGTAGTTTACTACAGCCATGTCAAACTTTTTCGCTAACATTTCTGCTCCTGTATGAATCGGAACTTTTACTCCCATAAATTCATTCCAATAATGAGTTTTATGTACTTGAGGAGATTGATCACTTAGTAATAAATATAAACCTTGAATTCCATTGTCAAAATTGTGAGCCATAGATTTTACAGTTTCAGTAGTTTTGTAACCTATAAAGCCAAACTTCATTCTAGAATCTTTTACGGTCTTGTCAAAATATTTATTTCCAATCCTAGTATAAGCACCAAAACATTGAATTTTAACATGTAAAGGAATACTAATAGACCATTCCCAATTAGCTTGATGTGCACCTACAAAAGCTATACTTCGCCCTTTGTCATATAAATCATCAATCAATTCAGGATTTAAATACTTATAACGTTTCATTGAAGTTTTCTTGGTGATGGTGAACGCTTTAATGCTTTCAACAAATAAATCTGTAAAATGTTTGAAGAATTTTTTTCGAATCGATAGAAGTTCACTCAACTCTTTTTCAGGAAATGCTAATTGTAAGTTATTTAAAACTACTTCTTTTCTATAGCCAATAATATAATAAAAAAGGAAGTATAAGAAATCTGAAAAAATATATAAAGCCCGCATTGGTAATAATGATAATAACCAAATAATAGGATAGGTGATGGCAAAGATTAAAAATTGCATTTGATCTATTTATTTAACAAATATCGGATTAAAATTTTGAACAGTATAAAATGAATCCATTGTTTTCTTTATGTTTGTAATATGATACAAAATATGAGTCAAGCAGTTTTATTTCTTATCCTAGCAAACGTTTTGTTTTCTATGAAAGGCTTTAGTGATTATGCTTTTTTTGAAAAGTTTAAGTTTCAAGTAAGTAGAATTTTAAATGGTGAAAAAATTAGAATGATAAGTTCTGGTTTCTTGCATGTAGATTGGTTACATCTTGGATTTAATATGTATGCCTTATATCTTTTTGGAGATATAGTGGGTGCTAGATTAGGAACCTTAGGTTTCTTAGTAATCTATTTTGGNAGTTTACTTGCAGGTAGTTTTTACTCATTAACCTATCATAAAAAGGAACCATATTATAGTGCTGTTGGAGCTTCAGGAGCAGTATCAGGAGTGGTTTATTCTTGTATTATGTTGTATCCTCAAATGGAATTAGGCTTAATTTTAATTCCAATTCCCATTCCAGGTTACATTTTTGGAGTCGCTTATTTATTGTATTCTATTTATGGAATGAAAAAAAGAGTAGGTAATATTGGTCATTCTGCTCATTTAGGTGGAGCAATTGGAGGTTTTGCTTTTACTTTACTAATATATCCACAAATATTTCAGGAAAACATGGTTATGGTTTCTGTACTTTCTGTGCCAATCTTATTGCTATTGATTTTTGGAAAAAAATTAAACGTATAAAAAAGTCTTACCTTTTAAGATATGACTTTTAGAGCAAGAGACTAGGTTTCTTTCGACTGCGCTCAAGATAAACTTCTCACCTTACTAATAAGTAAAAAAAACGATTAGAAATAAAAAAAAGCCTTATCAATATGATAAGACTTTTAGAGCGAGAGACCAGGTTCGAACTGGCGACATTCAGCTTGGAAGGCTGACGCTCTACCAACTGAGCTACTCTCGCTGATAGACGTTACAAATATAAAATGATTTTTTGTTTAGGCAATGAAAAAATGAGATTTCAATGAAATATTTTATCTTTTAATTTAAGTCTATATTCAATAAAAGTAAAGTGAATTAATATTTATAAAAGTCTTTTCTTAAGTACCTCACAACCTTTGTTTTACAGATTTTCTGTATCTTGTAGTGACAATCAAAATACTATCTAATAACAACTCAAAAAATGAAAATATCTAAAGTAATTACCGTTTTTTTCTTTTCAATAATCACATTTTCTGGATTTTCTCAACAAAAAGAAGTTCAAATTATCGCTACTAAAGTTACTGACCAAATTTATATGCTAAAGGGGCAAGGTGATAATATTGGTCTTTTTATTGGAGAAGATGCTGTTTTTATGATTGATGATCAATTTGCACCTTTAACTTCAAAAATTTTAGAAGCGATAGAGAAAATCACCCCCAATAAAGTAGATTATTTAATCAATACACATTGGCACGGAGATCATACAGGATTAAATGAAAATATGGGAAAAGAGGGTGTCTTAATTATTGCACAAAATAATGTAAGAAAGCGTATGTCTTCAGAATCTGTTAGAAGAGGTAGAACAATTGCTGCATCACCAAAAGTTGTTCTACCTGTAATCACGTTTGATAAAGATATTTCGTTTCATATCAATTGAGATGATATTTTAGCAACTCATGTTCACAGTTCACATACAGATGGTGATGCGCTAATTTATTTTGCTAATAATAATGTGCTGCATACAGGTGATAGTTTTTTTCAAGCAGGATTTCCTTATATCGATTTAACATCAGGAGGTAGTATTAACGGATATATAGAAGGAATTCAAAAAATGATTTTGATCACAGATGATGAAACCAAAATTATTCCTGGTCATGGAGATTTATCAACTAAAGCTGACTTAAAAAAATATTTGATAATGCTAACGACAATAAAAGATAGAGTGTTATTAGAAATAGAAAAAGAAAAAACAGTAGAGGAAGTAAAAGCAAATATAACAATTACAAAAGGCTATGAATCTTATAGTTGATGGATTACAAAAGAAAAAAACAAGAGAAACAAACTTTAAAAGCCTTACAGAAAATTAAAAAGAATATTTTTATTTTTATTTTTTTTAAAAAAATAAAAAAAACTTTCTTGCATTAAAAAATAAATTATATTTGAGCTAGTTATGCGAGTAAAATGTTATGTTTTTCTTATTTCGTTAAGAGTTATTTTAGGAAGTTAAATAACTACATTGTATTTTGGAAATACGCCGAAAAAATTAAGTCTTCTTCCAATACATACTATTCAAATTCATTGTACTCTTTAATTCTTAAAGGTGTATATCTTCAACTTAGAATCTAATTAAAAAAATTTCTTAGAGTTATTTGAGACACTGCTATAAGATAGCTCCATTGTCTTTTTTGTGTAATTTTTTGAAATTAAAAATGAATACTACTTATAAAGATTTAATACAACAGACCTTTGATTTTCCTCAAGAGGAATTTCATACAGAAAATAATAATTTATTTTTTCATAATATAAATTTGAAAGAATTAATTGATCAATACGGATCCCCTTTAAAATTTTCATATTTACCTAAAATATCAGAAAATATTATTAAGGCTAAAAAATGGTTTGAATCCTCACTAGAAAAACATAATTATAAAGCCAAGTATCATTATTGTTATTGTACTAAAAGCTCTCATTTTAAATATGTTTTAGAAGAAGCGTTAAAGAATGATATCCACATAGAAACATCATCTGCTTTTGATTTAGATATCGTCAAAAATTTAAAAGAGTCTCATAAGATAAAAAACGATACCTATGTTTTATGCAACGGATTTAAAAGAGACAAATACATAAATAAAATAGCAGATTTAATCAATCAAGGACATCAGAATTGCATTCCTATTCTTGATAATTATGAAGAGCTGCCTTTAATTCAAGCAAAAACAAATCTTAAATTTAAAGTAGGAGTTCGTATCGCATCTGAAGAAGAGCCTAAGTTTGAGTTTTATACAAGTAGACTCGGAATTGGGTATAAAAACATTGTGTCTTTCTATCAGCGAGAAATTGAGAAAAATGACCAAGTTGAACTCAAAATGCTTCATTTCTTTATTAATACTGGAATTAAAGACAATGCTTATTATTGGAATGAACTGCTAAAGTGTTTGTCTGTATATATCAAACTTAAAAAAGTTTGTCCAACCTTAGATAGCTTAAATATTGGAGGAGGGTTTCCGATAAAAAACTCATTAGCTTTTGACTATGATTATCAATATATGATTGATGAAATTGTGAATCAAATCAATGAAGTTTGTAAAGAAGCAAACGTTGATGTTCCTCATATTTTTACGGAATTTGGAAGTTTTACCGTTGGAGAATCTGGCGGAGCCATTTATGAAGTCTTGTATCAAAAAAAGCAAAATGATAGAGAACGATGGAATATGATCAATTCATCCTTTATCACTACGCTTCCAGATAGCTGGGCAATTAACAAACGTTTTATAATGCTTCCTATTAATAAATGGAACCGTACTTATGAACGTGTTCTCCTTGGAGGTCTTACCTGTGATAGTGACGATTATTACAATTCTGAACAGCATATTAATGCAATTTACCTACCTATCTACGAAAAAGAAAAACCACTTTATATTGGTTTTTTTAACACAGGTGCCTATCAAGAGTCTATTGGAGGTTTTGGAGGATTACAACATTGTTTAATTCCGCACCCAAAACATATATTAATTGATAAAGATGAAAACGGAAATATAATTACTAAAGTATTTAAAGAACAACAAAAAAGTAACGAATTATTATCAATATTAGGATATGGAAACTAATAACAACTATGCAGGAATACCTGATAACTACGCTAAATTAGAAAATTCAAAAATTGTTTTAATCCCTGTGCCATATGATGGAACTAGCACATGGCAAAAAGGAGCAGATAAAGGCCCTAAAGCTTTTCTAGAAGCCTCTGAAAATATGGAACTTTATGACATAGAAACAGATTCTGAAGTGTACAAAGAAGGTATTTATTTAGCAGATTCTATAGTAGAGAATTCTTCACCAGAAAAGATGGTAAATGAAGTACATCAAATAACAAAAAAATACATCAATAAAAACAAATTTGTTACGCTATTTGGTGGTGAACATACTATTTCTATTGGTACCATCAGAGCTTTTAATGAATGTTTTGATAATCTAACGGTTTTACAGATTGATGCTCATGCAGATTTAAGAGATCAGTATCAAGGCACTCTATACAATCATGCATGTGCTGTTTATGAAGCTAATCAAACAACAAACTTAGTACAAGTAGGAATTCGAAGTATGGATATTTCAGAAAAGAGAAGAATGAATCTTGACAAAGTGTTTTTTGCTCATGATATGGCCCTAAATGAATTTTGGATGGACGATGTTATTGATCAATTGACTCAAAATGTCTTTATTACATTTGATTTAGATGCCATAGATCCTTCTTTACTTCCTTCTACGGGAACCCCAGAACCAGGAGGTTTGTTCTATTATGAAACCTTAGAATTTCTAAAAAGAGTTTTTAAAGAAAAAAATGTAGTCGGATTTGATATGGTAGAATTATGCCCAAATGAGCATGAAAAATCATCAGACTTTTTAGCAGCAAAAATTTATTATAAAATGTTGAGCTATAAGTTTTTTGAAGACACTGAAGCTTCTGATTTTTATGATGTTGAGCTAGAAAGCCCTTTTAGTAAATTGTCAAAATTTAAAGATAATGAAGAAGATTTTTAATTGATTATGAAAATCGAAAATATAGAAAATATTGAATTGCAATATTTAACAATTCATGATTATCAAGAGTTAAAACAAGCAATGATTGAGGTGTATTCTAATATGAAAAACACCTATTGGGAAGAATCACAAATACAATCGCTTATTTCAAAATTCCCAGAGGGTCAGGTTGTTATAAAAATAAATAACCAATTAGCTGGTTGTGCATTATCTCTTAGAGTAGATTATGATAAGTTTGATGATCATCATACTTACAAAGAAATTACCGGAAATTATACGTTTAATTCACATAGTAATTCTGGAGATGTTTTATATGGAATAGACGTTTTTATAAAATTTGAATATCGAGGTTTACGCCTAGGACGCAGGTTGTATGATTATCGAAAAGAATTGTGTGAAAAGCTAAATCTCAGAGGAATTGCATTTGGTGGAAGGATTCCAAATTATCATAAACATTCAGAATTAATTTCACCCAAAGAATATATAGAAAAAGTAAAGCGTAAAGAAATTCACGATCCTGTTTTAAATTTTCAAATTTCTAATGACTTTCACCCTTCTAAAGTGATGAAGGGCTATATGGAAGGTGATGCAGATTCAAATGATTTTGCAGTCTTATTAGAATGGGATAATGTTTACTATAAGAAATAAAACAAAAAATGGATAAACCAATTACAAATTTTATTGAAAAATATTTTTTACATTTTAATGCTGCTTCATTAGTAGATGCAGCAAAGGGATACGAAAAAAAGTTAGAAGAAGGCTCTAAAATGCTAGTTTCATTAGCAGGTGCTATGAGTACAGCAGAAATAGGGAAAATTTTTGCAGAAATGATTCATCAAGAAAAAGTTCATATTATTTCTTGTACAGGAGCAAATTTAGAGGAAGATATAATGAATTTGGTAGCGCATTCTCATTATAAGAGAGTTCCTAATTATAGAGATTTAACACCTCAGGATGAATGGGAATTATTATTAAAAGGATTAAATCGAGTTACCGATACATGCATACCTGAAGAAGAGGCTTTTAGAAGATTACAGAAGCATGTTTTTAAAATATGGAAAGATGCAGAAGATAACGATGAAAGATACTTTCCTCATGAATTCATGTACAAACTATTATTATCTGGAGTGCTAGAGGAATATTATGAAATAGATATTAAAAACTCTTGGATGTATGCAGCTGCTGAAAAAAATCTCCCAATGGTAGTTCCAGGCTGGGAGGATAGTACTTTAGGAAATATTTTTGCTTCGTACGTTGTAAAAGGGCAACTCAAAGCTAATACCATGAAATCCGGAATCGAATACATGACTTTTTTAGCAGATTGGTATACAAATAACTCAGAACAAGGTATTGGCTTTTTTCAAATAGGAGGAGGAATTGCTGGAGATTTTCCAATTTGTGTTGTACCAATGTTGTATCAAGATTTAGAACGAACAGAAACACCTTTCTGGAATTATTTTTGTCAGATTTCAGATTCTACGACAAGTTATGGTTCTTACTCTGGAGCTGTTCCAAATGAAAAAATTACTTGGGGTAAACTGGATATTGATACTCCGAAATTTATTATTGAAAGCGATGCGACCATTGTTGTTCCACTGATTTTTGCTTACTTATTAAATATGTAAATTATGAAAAGAGTAATTGTAGATTATTCAAAACTAACCGATGGAGTATTAAATTTATTAGTAGAAAAATACCCTGATGGATACGACTATGACGATATTTTGACTTTTCAGAATGCAAAAGGAGAAAAAGTAAAAGCTGTTGAAGTTAAAACAGAAGACACCACTTATTTAGTAAAAATAAGTGTAAACTTAGAACAGCGAATGGAAGAATATTCTGAAGATAATGATGACGAAGATATTGATGATGATATCGAAGATCTTGCAATAGAGGATGACATCATAGATGAAGACTAAACAGTGTAAATTAATTTAATATGGATATAGCATTTCACCTTTCTCTTCCATGTAATGACATGGAAGCTACAAAACAATTTTATATTGATGATTTAGGATTAAAACATGGAAGAAGTTCAAGTAAATGGCTAGATGTTGATTTATTTGGTCATCAAATTACCTTCGTAATGTCCGAAAACTTTAAGATGAGAAGTCCTAATTATGTCTTGGAAGACAGCATTCTTCCATTATTTCATTTTGGAGTTATTATAGAAGAAAACTTATGGGAGGAGATGTATGACAAGGTTAATCATTGGACTCTTGAGATGACGCCTAAAAAAACTTTTTTTAAAGACAAAAATGGAGAACATCGTTCTTTTTTTATAAAAGATCCAAGTGACTATACGATAGAGTTTAAGACTTTTATAGACAATGATTCTATCTTTTTAATTTAAACATACATCATAATGACTTAAAAAATTAATTTATGATAGATTATCAATCAAACGAGCAAATTAAAACTGAAGGAACTTTTTTAAATTTTGCAGATGGATATTATAATTTTGAATTAAATGATCTAGAATTACTAGCTTTCGAAGAAGTTAGTCTTAGAGTAAAAAAAGAATATGATTTAAAATCTAATGACTTTAAGAAACAAAAATTTGAAATATCGTATAGTATTATTATTGATGATTCAGATGAAGAAGATTTTATAATTTTAAGACTAGATAACCTTAAGATACTTTAGAAAGAATGAGTTTTATCTTTTAGTTACTTTATTGAAGTTTTTATAAATTAAAAAAGCAGCTTTTAAAAAGCTGCTTTTTTTGTAGCGAGAACGGGATTTGAACCCGTGACCTCAGGGTTATGAATCCTGCGCTCTAACCAACTGAGCTACCTCGCCTTGATTATGAGGCTGCAAATATAATTGAATTTTATAGTATTGCAAGGTCAGTTTTTAATTTTTTTTAACTAGAATTAATACCTATATTGTCAACACTATTGTGGTTATATATTTCTACCGCATCATAAACAATCAACGAAAGAATGGACAAAGTAAAATTTGAAATTGAATTCCCAATTCACGCTTCTCCAAGAATGTTATACCAATACTTTTCAACTCCTTCAGGATTAGAAGAGTGGTTTGCAGATAAAGCAAACTCTAGAGGAAAAGTAATCACTTTTTTTTGGGATGATTCTGAAGAACAAGCAACAATTATTTCAAAAAAGAATGAAGAGAAGGCTAGATATAAGTGGGTTGAAAGCGGAGATGATGAAAGTTATTTCGAATTTAGAATACAAGTTGATGAAATTACCAAAGACGTATCTTTAATGATTACTGATTTTGCAGAAGAAGATGAAGTAGAAGAGTCTAAAATGCTTTGGGAAAATCAAATTGATGAATTAAAACATAGAATAGGAGCTTAAAAAAACTTTTTTAAATTACGATAAATAGCCTTGGAAAAATCCAAGGCTATTTTTATTTCCATTCCGTTCTATTTGCCCTAAATTTGTAAAATATTTATTCCAAAAAATAATTAGAATGTATAACTATAACGGTGATTTAGTTTCTTTTGATGAGGTAAAAATTACACCTAACAATAGAGCTTTTAAATATGGTGATTCAGTTTTTGAAACCGTAAAAGTTGTCAATGGAAAATTAATTTTTTGGGAAGACCATTATTTTCGTTTAATGGCATCTATGAGAATGTTGAGAATGAAAATTCCACTAGAGTTTACTTTAGAATTTCTAGAAGAAGAAATTCTAAAAACAGTACAAGTTCATGAGGACTCAAATAATCTTAGAGCTAGACTATCCATCTATAGAAAAGACGGAGGGTTTTATACTCCTAAAACTAATAAAGTAGATTTTTTAATTGAAGTACAGGATATAGACTACTCATTAAAATCGACTTATAAAATAGATCTTTACAAAGATTTTTATTTGTATTCGGGTCTTCTTTCAACGGTGAAATCAAACAATAAGTTAGTAAATACTTTGGCAAGTATCTATGCTGAAGAAAATGATCTAGATAATTGTATTCTTTTAAATGAGAGAAAAGGTGTTGTAGAAGTTACCAATGCCAATATTTTCTTAGTTAATGGAAATATTATTAAAACACCAGCTTTAACTGAAGGTTGTTTAAAAGGAATTTTAAGACAAAAGATAATAGATATATTAGCTAAAAAACCAGAGTATGTAATTGAAGAAAGTGCTATTACTCCTTTTGAAATACAAAAATCGGATGAGGTTTTTATTACAAATTCTATTATTGGAATTCAACCTGTCACACATTACAGGAAAAAAGAATTCTCTACAGAGCTTGGTAAAAAGGTATTGATGAGCTTAAAGGTCTTGGAAGTAACAGGTAAATAATTAATTGAGATTAATATCACTCGGTGCATTTGCCCAGATTTTATACTCTCCACCTTTTTGCATCAATTTATTTTTCCAAAGTGTTTTATTATCTGCGGATAAGATATTCTTAAAATCATTCTCAGAAACAAACCAAGAATTATTAGAGAGTTCTTCTTCTAATTGAGTTTTATCCCAGCCAGAATAACCTAAGAAAAAACGAATCTCGGTGCTTTTAATTTGATTTTCTTGTAGCAGCATTTTTAATGATTCAAAATTACCACCCCAATAAATATCTTTACTTACTTGAATACTATCAGGAATTAAATTAGGAGCGTTGTGTATAAAATATAAATTATCTTGTTCAACAGGACCCCCTTGGTAAACAGTAAATGAGCAATCTATCTCTGGAATTAAATCTCTAATGCAAAATTTTAATGGTCTATTTAAAATAAAACCCACAGAACTATTTTCAGTATGTTCTGTAAGTAATATGATAGACCGATTAAAAGAATCATCATTTAAAATAGAGGGCTCTGCAATTAATAAGTTTCCTTTATTTATTTTTAAAATAGACACAAATTTTTTATTTAAATATAATTAAAAACTAGAAATAAAAAGACCCTCTTTAAAAAAGAAGGTCTTTGTATAATGTGTTGATTGTTTATTAGTTTACTGCACTGCTAAATCCAGCTCCGGCTTTAAACTTAACAACGTTTTTTGCAGCAATTTTAATTTCTGCACCAGTTTGTGGGTTTCTTCCGTTTCTTGCAGCTCTTTTAGATACTGACCAAGTTCCCCATCCAACTAAAGCAACTTTACCACCTGATTTTAAAGTAGAAGTTACGTTTGAAGTTAATGATTCTAAAGCTGCTTTTGCTGCTGCTTTTGAAATTCCTGCGTCAGCAGCCATTGCATCGATTAAATCTGATTTGTTCATAATAAATAGTATTTAAAAATTAATTGATATTTTTTTGCATAAATGCTTAACAAATATAGACGGATTAAGGGTTCATGCAAGTTTGACCCTTTAAAAAAAGGCTTTTTGTTAATAAAACATCCTAAATTGTTAATAAAGGTGAGTGTTTTTTATGAAAAAAGGGTAAAAGTGTTACAAGTAAAGGCTTCAGAGCATTTTAGCATCTGATGAAAATGAATAACCATTTAAAAGACTTTTTGAGTCTAATTTTTTCTTCCCTGAAACTTTTATTTCATCAATAAAAATATAACCGCCATTAACAGCAACCTTGATGTCTTTTTTGGTAGCGATAATTTTTCCAATAGTATCTTGATGAACAGTTTCTTCTTTTCTAATAGCGTATAATTTTACAGAAGTAATAATGTCATTATTATTCATTTCTGACCAAGCTACCGGAAAAGGATTTAATCCCCTGATATGATTATATATAGTATCTAAANAATCATTCCAGTTAACTTTGCAATTATCAGGAAACAGTTTAGGAGCTGTTTTTATATCAATGTTGGGTTGCTTTTGAGTATTAACAGTTCCTTCTTTTATATAGGAAACTGTTTCTGAAACTAAATTAGCTCCCAAATGCATTAATTTATCGTGTAATTCTCCAACAGTTTCATGCTTATCAATACTAGTTTCTTTTTGTAGAATAATTTCACCAGTATCAATTTTATCATCAATAAAGAAGGTAGTTACTCCTGTTTTTTCTTCCCCATTAATTATAGCCCAATGAATTGGTGCGGCACCTCTATAAGAAGGTAATAAAGATGCATGCAAATTAAAAGTACCGAATTCTGGCATTTTCCATACAATCTTAGGTAACATTCTAAAAGCAACTACTACTTGTAAATTGGCATTAAGTGCTTTTAAATCCTTAATAAAATCTTCGTTTTTAAGGTTTGTAGGTTGTAAAAGGTGTAGGTTTTGCTCTACGGCATATTTCTTAACAGCAGACTGATTTAATTTTCTTCCTCTTCCGGCTGGTTTATCTGGTGCTGTAATTACTCCTACAATATTGCATTGATCTTCTACCAACTGTCTTAATATTGCTACAGCAAAATCTGGAGTTCCCATAAAAACTATTCGTAGATCTCTCATAGAAGAAAAAATTTATTATCGTTTGTGATGCCAATGATATCTTTTGATACTAGCTTGCGCAAATGTATTAAAATAGCTTTTTCGTATGTAGGTAAAAGTGTGATTATTTCTTCTTGAGAAATTTCTTTTCTATTTTTAAAAAGCTGAATGATTTGATGATCTAAATCTTTTGGATTTTCATTCTTCTTTATAATACAAACATCACACATTCCACAATCTGAAACTGCTGTTTCTCCAAAATAATTTAACAATTGAATACTTCTACAAATAGTATCATTTTTAATGAATGAAATTAAATCCTCAGATTTCTTTATCTGTTGAGTTAAATAACTCTGAATAGTTTTAGAAACTCTATTAATTGTTATATCGTCTTCTCTGGGTACTAAAAAGACAAACTCTTCATCAGAATTTGTTTCCTTATATAATATGAGGTTACTTTCTTCTAGTTTTTTAAGTTCTTCTTTAATAATGGTTGAATTAGTTTGAAGTCTTTTGGCAATATCAAATTCATTTATTTTTGTTTCTTTTTGAAAAACACCACCAAAACTTCTCAGTAGAAAATCAACTAACTTTTTAGAGAGTTTACTATTGAATTTATAATGGATAAGTTGTTTACTAGTTGTAGTAAATAGGATCGTAGATTTTTGATAAAACTTTGGGTTAACATCAATAATTTCATTCTTTTTTAGAATCTGAATGATATTACTAGTTTTCTTTTGTTCTAACTTATAGAGTTGACAAAAGGCTAAAAAATTAAAATCAAAAGTAGTTACGGGTTTTTCACCTTTAGCAACCTGAAAGTATTGATATAATTTTTGATGAACCTCTTTTATCTCTTTGACTGTTGGAATATTTTCTAGTGTATTCCTCTTATAAGATAGAATATCGTTTTCATTTTGTAAAACCACAGAAAATGATTTTTCTCCATTTCTTCCACCTCTTCCAGCTTCTTGTACGTAATTCTCTATGCTGTTTGGTAAATCTAAATGAATAACAATTTTTACATTAGGTTTGTCGATTCCCATTCCAAAGGAATTGGTTGCAACCATGATGATTTTTTCTTCTTTCATCCATTCTTCAAATGCTTTCGACTTGTACTCAGCAGACATGCCGCCATGATAGAAAGTAGATGAAAATCCTTTACTTGTAATGAAGTTAGAAATCTCTTCGGTTTTTCTTCTAGAGTTCACATAGACAATTGTTGGAAAAGGATTTTTCTTAAAAATCTGTTCTAATCTTCCTAATTTATTTTCGTGAGTAAATATTTGATATGCTAGATTATCTCTGTAAAATGATTTTTTGAAGACGGAGACATTTTTTAATGCTAAGTTTGTAACAATATCTTCAATTACTTTTTTAGTTGCTGTTGCCGTTAAAGCAATCATAGTTACATCGGGTACTATTTCTCTAATCTTTTTTATATGCCTATAAGAAGGTCTGAAATCGTGTCCCCATTCAGAAATACAATGCGCTTCATCAATGGCAATTAAGTTAATAGGAATCTCTTTTATTTTTTGAAGGATAAATTCTGATTGCAACCTTTCTGGAGAGAGATATAAAAACTTAGAATAGCCATATTTAAGATTGTCAAATAAGGCAACTATATCATCAATACTTGATTTGCTTTTAATCGTCGAGGCTTTAATTCCCTTACTGTCAAGATTTTCTATTTGATCTTTCATTAAAGAAATTAACGGAGATATTACCAAACAAATACCTTCTCTTGCTAAAGCAGGAACTTGATAGCATAAAGATTTTCCACCACCCGTTGGTAATAATGCTAACACATCCTTATTCTCTAAAACCTTATCTATAATTGCTTCTTGTGAAGCTCTAAAGGAATTATAACCCCAATATTTTAATAAGATATCTTGAGGTGAAATCATGCATTATTTTTGAGCCAGTTTAGAATAAAATCTGTTCTTTTTTCTATGGTGTTAAAAGGAACATCTATGATAGAATAGTTTAATTCTTGATATGCTTTTTGTAAATGCTCATTTATAATCACAGATTCTTCAAAGCTTTCATAACGTTCATTATCCGATATGTAAATTTCTTCCCATGGTTTAAAAAGAAATACATGATCATATCTGTATGAAATACTTTTTTCTCTAAAATATGCTGGATATTCTTCCTTAGTGTACTCCATATATGCGTGCACATCTGGCAAACCTCTATCAAAAAAAACAACATCACTATGATGATTGTTAGCGTCTATATATTGTTGTTCTCTTCCTTCTAAGAGTAATTTACTGAATAGTAAGGGTTCAGTTAGAAACAACTGATCAATACCTTCTTTTTTTGCTTTTAAAGTTACTTCCCTAGAAACTTCTGGCATACAGATATAATTT
>JGI26084J50262_1000359_pt1 | contig 26191 bp, 26 predicted proteins | sample SaaInl6LU_22_DNA_FD_50262 | JGI IMG/M metagenome (IMG submission 50262) | reverse complement strand
CAAATTCTGAATTTTCTTACATAGCAGATTTACTAAAAAATAGTGATTTAAAAAAAGACACACTTTTTTTTGAAGTTAATTCAAAAAAAACAATATTCTTAGTATCTGTTAAGAAAAACATAAAAATATCAGATATAGAAAATTTAGGAGCAAAATTTCACAGTTATATAAATTTTGATAAGAAAGATGATTACTTTATAAACTCAGACACAGTTAATGATAAAACTAAAAATTTTATAGGTCATTTTCTACATGGACTGAAGTTAAAGTCATATGAATTTAATATTTATAAATCAAAAATAAATAAAAAAATTGTTTCTATAAATGTTATAGGAAAAAAGAATAAAATATCTACTAAAGATTATTTAAGATTTAAAGCTCTAGAAGAAGGAAGTTTTTTTGCAAGAGACCTTGTGTCTGAACCAGGAAATGTTTTACACCCCGATGAATATGCAAAGAGAATAAATACGCTTAAAAAATTTGGATTAAAAATAAATATCTACGATGAAAAAAAATTAAAAAAACTTGGAATGAACGCCTTACTTGGTGTAGGGCAAGGTAGTATTAGAGGATCATATCTTGTAACAATGGAATGGAATGGAGCAAAAAATAATTCTAATCCTTTAGCTTTTGTTGGAAAAGGTGTTTGTTTTGACACTGGAGGTTACTCTTTAAAACCAGCAAAGTTTATGGAAGATATGACTTATGATATGGCAGGCTCAGCTACTGTGGTGGGTTTAATGAAAAATTTAGCAATAAGAAAAGCAAAAATAAATGCTGTTGGTGTTGTAGGGCTTGTTGAGAACATGGTTAGTGGAAACGCACAAAGACCTGGAGACATTGTAAAATCTTATAGTGGTAAAACAATAGAGGTATTAAATACAGATGCTGAAGGTAGATTAGTTTTGGCTGATGCTTTAACTTTTACTGAGAAAAAATTTAAACCTAAGTTTATGGTTGATCTAGCAACTTTAACAGGTGCTATTATAGTTTCATTAGGCTCTGAATATGCAGGTCTATTTTCAAATGATGATAAATTGTCAAAACAATTATTAGAAGCGGGTGATAAAGTTGAAGAAAAATTATGGAGAATGCCATTGCATAAAAACTTTGACAAACTTATAGACTCAAAAAATGCAGATATGCAAAATATAAATTATGTAGGTGGCGCAGGATCCACAACTGCAGCACAATTTTTACAAAGATTTATTTTAAATAAAACGCCTTGGGCTCACTTAGATATAGCTGGTATGGCATTTTCAAAATATGGTGGTGCTTTAAATTCAGGTGGTGCAACTAGCTATGGAGTAAGATTATTAAACCAACTAATAGAGGATAATTATGAGTAATATAGAACAAACACTATCAATCATTAAACCTGATGCTGTTGAAAGAAATTTAGATAATGAAATCAAAGAAATGTTTACGGATAAAGGTTTTAAAATTATTAAAGATAAAAAAATTCAGATAACAAAAGCAGAAGCAGAACAATTTTATAAAGTTCATGAAACTAAACCTTTTTATAATGATTTATGTGCTTATTTGTCTTCAGGCCCAATTGTCGTGATGATACTTGAAAAAGAAAATGCAGTTTTAGGAAACAGAGAATTAATGGGTGCAACTAAACCAGAAGATGCTGCAGAAGGAACTATAAGAAAAAAATATGGAATTTCTATTGATAAAAACTCTGTACATGGTTCTGATAGTGTTGAAAACGCTAAAATTGAAATTAATTTTTTCTTTAAAGATTAATTAAATAATTTTTTTATAGCCGCTGGATAGAGCTTGTGCTCTTGTTTTAAAACTTTTTTAGCTAAAGAAATAGAAGTATCTTTTTTTGAAATTTTAACTTTCTTTTGCAGAATTATTTTTCCTGAATCAAGTTTGCTGTTACAAAATGAACAGTACAACCAGCTACCTTATCTTTATTTTGTATTGCTTTAAAATGAGTATCAAGCCCTTTATATTTTGGCAGTAAAGAAGGATGTATATTAACTATTTTTCCATTAAATTTTTTAATAAAACTTTTAGATAAAATCTTCATAAAGCCTGCAAGGCAAATAAACTTTATATTTTCTTTTTTTAATAAATTTAATATTTTTGTTTCAGCTATTTTATAGTTTTTAAAGCTTGATACATATTTTTTAATATTAAATTGATTTGAAAATTTTAAACCTTTGGCTTTTGAAGTATTTGAAACAATTAAATCTATAGATATAGGTGAATTTTTTATTTTAGAAAATTTTATTAAATTTTTTAAATTACTTCCAGTTCCAGATATAAATACTGCTGTTTTAATCTTTTTAGGACCAGTCAATTTTACCATTAAGTTTAACTTTATATTTTCCTGCAGTTATTTTTCCAATAACATAGGGTTTAAATTCCTTTGTAAAAAATTTAGTAATTTTATTTAAGTTTTTAGGATTAACTATTAAACAAAAACCAACTCCACAGTTGAATGTTTTTAACATTTCCTCATCATCAATGTTATTTTGCTTCAACCATTTAAAAATTTTTTTAGTTCTAACTTTATTTAAATCTATATCAGCGACTAATTTATCTGGAATAACTCTCTTAATATTATCTGCTAGGCCACCTCCAGTAATNTTTGCACATCCATTTAAAAGATTGTTATNAATTAAATTTAGAACTTCTTTGACATAAATTTTTGTAGGTCTTAGTAATTCTTTTTTTAAAAATGAATTATTTTTTAAATTAATCTTTTTTTTATTAAGCACATGTCTAACTAAAGAATAACCATTTGAGTGAACACCACTAGATGGTATAGCCAGCACTAAGTCATTTTTTTTTATATTCTTCTTTGATAGTATTTTCTTTTCATCAACCAAACCTACNGCAAAACCTGCTATATCGAATTTACCTTTTTCATAGGTACCTGGCATTTCTGCTGTTTCGCCACCAACCAATTCACAGTTTGAAATTTTACAGCCTCTTACTATTCCTTTGAGGATCAATTTTAATTTATTTAAATCAATTTTATTAATAGAAATATAATCCAAAAATAAAAGTGGTCTTGCTCCTTGAACAATTAGGTCGTTTACACTCATAGCAACTAAATCAATGCCAATTGTGTCATATTTATTGAGTAAATTGGCAATCTCTACTTTTGTACCAACACCATCAGTGCAAGCTACAATTTTAGGATTTTTAAGATTTTTTGGAATATTAGTTATAGAGCCGAAGCCACCAATATTATTAAACTTTTTTTGGCCTTTTTTGTTTGATGATATTGACGATATAAATTTAACAAAATTATCAGCAGCATTTATGTTTACACCACTTTTTTCATAGGTAAATTTTTCTTTTTTCATTAGTATAATATATGCAAATAATTAATAAATTTTATAAATTACTGAATGTATATATTTATTTTATTTTATTCTCTCTATTAATAGTATTTTTTTCCACAACTTATTCAAATGCAAATGCATTTAGAGTATCTAAAATTGAAATATCCTCTCCATTTGAATTAAATTTTGAAAAAAATAACGTTATTGACAAAGGATTTCAAACTTCCTTTTCTGATTTGATTTCAATGATTACAACCTCTGGTGATAGAAAAAAGATTAAAAATGTTTCTATAAAAGAAATTAAGGGCATGATTGATTCTTTCACCATTAGTGATGAAAAATTTATAAATAATGAGTATTTTGCAAATTTAGAAACAACATTTAATAAAAAAAAAATTCTTAAATTTTTAGAAAATAAAAATATTTTCCCATCCATACCCCAAAGAAATAAGGTCTTATTATTTCCTATCCTTATAGAAACTAAAAATAACAATATATATCTTTTTAATAACAATATTTTTTACGATAAATGGAATGAACAAAAAAACTCTTATGATTTGTTAGATTATTTATTACCAAGTGAAGATATTGAAGATTTGATAGAGTTACAAAAAATCTCAAAAGATATTGAAACTTATGATTTTTCAAATCTAATTAATAAATATGATATTAAAGATAATATAATTTTAATAATATATAAAGAAAGCAACAGAATAAGAACACTTTCAAAAATTAATTTAAATAACAGCTTGAAAATTCAAAATAAGAACTATCCCAAATTAGATATTTTGAATAATAATGACTTTTCTAATATTGTTGAAAATTTAAAACAGCTTTATGAAGATCAATGGAAAAAAAATAATGAAATTAATACTTCCATAAAACTTCCTATAACAATATCTATTAATTCCAAAAAAACTAAAAAAATTATAGAGTTGGAACAGGTGCTTTATAGTTTAGATCTAGTTTCTGACTTTAGTATTTTGAATTTTAATAGTGAGATTATTCAATATAAAATTACTTATAATGGCACACCTAATATATTTTTAAATGACATGAAAGAAAAGAACCTTGAATTAGAAATGAAGAATAATATGTGGATATTAAAATGAAAAATTTAAATCAATTATTATTAGATTTTAATTATGAACAAAACTTTAAAGATGATGATTTTTATGTTGGAAAGAGTAATTTTTATGCTTTTGAAATGATTAACAAATGGCCAAAGTGGGAAAAAAATTTTTTAAACATTAATGGTGAAAAATTTTCAGGAAAAAGTCACCTGGTTAATATTTTTTTGAAAAAATTTAATGGCATTAGGATTGATGTTAATTCATTAAATGACGAAAATATTAAATCCATTAAACCTTACCAAAATATTATTTTAGAGGATTTAAATTTAAATATAAATGAGAAGCTGATTTATTCACTTTTTAATATAATAGATCAAGATAATAAGTTTTTGATAGTCACATCAATGAAACCAATATCTGAGATCAATTTTAAACTTGAAGATCTTCGATCTAGAACAAAGAACTGTCTTTTTGCAAATATTCAAAACCCTGATGATGAGCTAATGTTTGCATTAATATTAAAAAATTTATCAGACAGACAAATTACTTTAGATAAAAAGCTGATTAACTTTATTATTAAAAGAATTGAGAGATCGTATGGCAAAATATTTGAATTCATATATAAAATTGACAAGATTAGTTTAAAAAAAAAGAAATCTATCGATTTTAAAATTATTAATGAAGCTCTTGAGGAATAAGTGAATAAATATAGAACACATACATGTAGTGAGTTAACAATAGATAGTAGTGGTAAAGATGTTGTTTTATCAGGCTGGATAAACAAAAAAAGAGATCATGGAAATTTACTATTCATAGATTTAAGAGACAATTATGGAATGACTCAATGCATCATAGATAAAAGTAACCAAAATTTTAATTCATTAGAAAAAATTCAATTAGAAAGCGTAATCAAGATAAATGGTAAGGTTGTAGAGAGAACAAAAGAAACTATTAACACCGATCTTCAAACTGGAGAGATTGAAGTTAATATAAATTCATTTGAAGTGTTGGGTACTTGCAAGGAGTTACCAATGCCAGTTTTTAGTGATCAAGAGTATGCTGAAGAAATTAGACTCAAGTATAGATTCTTAGATCTAAGAAGAAAAAAAATTCATGACAATATTATCTTAAGGTCAAAAGTTATCTCTTTTATTAGAAGCGAGATGTCTAAACTTGGGTTTTTGGAATTCCAAACACCAATATTAACATCCTCTAGCCCTGAAGGTGCAAGAGATTTTTTAGTACCAAGTAGACTAAATCCTGGAAAATTTTATGCACTGCCACAAGCGCCACAACAATTTAAGCAACTTATAATGGTTTCTGGTTTTGATAAATATTTTCAAATAGCTCCATGCTTTAGAGATGAAGATGCAAGGGCAGATAGAAGTCCAGGTGAATTTTATCAGCTTGATTTAGAAATGTCTTTTGTTGAACAAGAAGATGTCTTTCAAGTTGTTGAAAAACTAATAGTCAATGTTTTTAAAAAATTTTCTGAAAAAAAATTGATGTATGAAAAATTTCCAAGAATACCTTATGAGGAATCTATGCTTAAGTATGGATCAGATAAGCCAGATTTAAGAAACCCATTAATAATTTCAGATTTATCAAACATTTTTACACGTGATGATGTTACGTTTGAGATATTTAAAAAGCTTGTAAAATCTGGTTCTAAAGTGAGATGTATAGTAACAAAAAATACAAAAGATAAACCTAGAAGTTTTTTTGATAATATTGATAAGTGGGCAAAAGAACAAGGGGCGTCTGGTCTTGCTTATTTTACAATTGAAAAAGAAGAAAATATTTCAGCAAAAGGACCGGTGGGAAAATTTTTTTCTAAAGAAGCCCTAGAGGAAATTATGAAAATCACTGGAGCTGAGATAGGGGATAGTATATTTTTTGCTTGTGGCAAAATAAATGATGTTGAAAAAATAACCTCTTTAGCTAGAGATAAAATTGCTAAAGATTTAAAATTAATTGATGAAAATACTTTCGCATTTTGTTGGGTTGTTGATTATCCAATGTTTGAAAAAAATGAAGTAACTAATAAAATCGAATTTAGTCACAATCCATTTTCAATGCCTCAAGGAGACTTAAAAGATATTGATTTTGATAATCCTCTTAATATTAAAGCCTACCAATACGATATTGTTTGCAATGGGATAGAGCTATCTTCTGGTGCAATTAGAAATCACGTGCCTGAATTGATGTATAAACTTTTCTCGATTGCTGGATATCAAAAAGAACAAGTTGATGAAAAATTTAGTGGAATGATCAATGCTTTAAGTTATGGAGCCCCACCTCATGGTGGTATAGCACCTGGTATCGATAGAATTGTAATGCTATTAGCAAATGAAAAGAATATTAGAGAAGTTACAATGTTCCCAATGAATCAAAATGCTCAAGACTTAATGATGAACGCTCCATCAAACGTTAATGAAGAGCAACTTAAAGAGCTTGGTTTAGCTTTAAAACTGAAAAAATAATATTACTTTTTACCTTTTAAACTTATCTTAACGTCAGATAAATCTACAAGATTTTTTTTGTAGTTATTTCTAACAAAACCTTTGCTAGTAACATCTTTTATAATTTTAAGTAATTGATTTTGATCCTCAGTATTTTCTTCCTCAGGTAAAGATCTATCTGATCCACCAATTGATGGAGTGTGAGCAAGATCTTCTCTATTTTGATATGAAATTGCTAATTCTCTAAAAATATAATCAAGTATTGAAGAAGCACTCATTATTCTGTCATTACCGTGTACTTTTCCAGATGGTTCAAATTTAGTATCAACATAAGCACTGATGAACTCATCTAAAGGAACGCCATATTGAAGTCCAAGTGAAATTGCTATTGCAAAATTGTTCATCAAAGCTTTTACCAGTTCACCCTCTTTACTTGTGTCTATGAAAATTTCTCCAATTTTACCATCTTCATATTCACCAGTATGGAGATAAACTTTATGGTCACCAATTGTCGCTTTTTGGATGTAACCTTTTCTTCTATCAGGCATACTAAATCTTTTACTGACACCCTCGTTAATTTTTTTAACAAAATTAGTATTATTTTCTTTTGAAATGACCTTAGGTTTGCTTTGTTCAGTAATAATATCTATTTTTTTAGTTTCGGTTACTTTATTATTTGCATCTAAACTTTTTGTTTTTCTTGTATCAAGTTTAACGTCTAAAACTTCAAATTTTCCATCGTCCCGTTTTTCAAGATTTGCCAACTCTGTTTCATTAATATCATCCAGATAATGATTAACTTTAAAGCTACAAGTATAATAAGTTTCTACTAAATATTTTGCCATTTTTCCTTTAATTAATTTTTTATTTTGAATCGTAAGATAATTAATTTATATACAAATCCTTACTTTAGTCTAATTTAAATAATACAATTTAGGATTGAAGAATTAATAAAATAATATGTTGACACTTTTAAAAAAAATTTTCATTTGGTGGAACCAAGAAACACTAGGTACAAAATTAAAAACTATTTTTTACGGAAAACTTGCTGGAAAAGATTCTAGTGGCAACAAATATTACGAAAGTAAATCTGGAAAACGATGGGTGATTTACAATGATGAAATTGATGCATCGAAAATCCCTAATGAATGGTACTCTTGGATGCATTTCACTAATAATAGAATTGAAAACAATCATGAATTGAAAAAATATGATTGGCAAAAACCGCATCAATCAAATCAAACGGGTACTGAGAATGCCTATCATCCTAATAAAAATAATGATCCTATTAAAAAAAAATATACAATCTGGAAAAGTTAGTTTCTTATTTCTTTTAATTTATTTTTTTTTAACAAGCATATCATCACCCCTAGTAGCTAATGAAAATAGTGAAGGAAAATTTGTTGAAATAAAGATTTTAGATAAAGTAAGTTCAAAGACCGATCTTTTAAAATTAAAGATAGGAGAGGAGCTAAGATTTAAAAGTTTATTAATAAAAAGTCTCAAATGCAAAAACTCTGAATTTGATGACAACCCAGAAATTACAGCTTATATTCANGTTAAAGACACGATTAAAAATGATAACAACGAAGTGTTTATATTTAATGGGTGGACTTTTTCATCTAGTCCTGCAGTAAATCCTTTTGATCACCCAGTATATGATATTTGGTTAACAAGATGTTATTAGAATACTTTTTCATTATCTAGCCAGCTAACATTAAAGTCTGACTCAATAAATTTTTTATGATTTAGTAAAATTTTATGAAGAGGTATTGTTGTTGTTATTCCTTCAATGACAAATTCATCTAAAGATCGATTCATTCTTTGTATTGCTTCAGTTCTATTTCTGCCGTGTGTGATAACTTTACAAATCATACTATCGTAAAATGGTGTAACTTTATAACCTTGAAAAATTGCACCATCTACTCTTGTTCTAAAACCTGATGGTTGGTGACACATTCCTATAGTTCCAGGTGAAGGTTGAAAATTTTTACTCGCATCCTCTGCATTAATTCTACATTCTATTGCATGCCCCCTAGGATTAATGTCACTTTGTTTTAAAGCTGTTTCACCAGTGTATGCTATCCAAATTTGCTCTTTAATAATATCAATACCAGTTACCATTTCAGTTACAGGATGCTCTACTTGAACTCGGGTATTCATTTCTAGAAAATAAAATTTTCCATCTTCATATATAAATTCAACAGTTCCAGCACCCTCATAACCAATTTTACTAACCATATTTACAGTTCTTTCAAAAAGATCTTTTCTGATCTGATCTGTTAAAACTGGACTAGGAGTTTCTTCTATTAATTTTTGATGTCTTCTTTGAACTGAGCAGTCTCTTTCATGTAAATGTACTGTTCTATTTTTTCCAGATAATACCTGAACTTCAATATGTCTTGGATTTTGGAAAAATTTCTCAATATAAATTTCATCATTGCCAAAATATTTTTGTGCTTCAGACTTTGCTGTTGAAAATAATGTTTCAAATTCTTCTTCTTTACGAACGATTTTCATTCCCTTGCCCCCACCACCTGCGGATGCTTTAATCAGAACTGGAAAGCCTATTTTTTTACAAAGTTCTTTGGCTGCCTTTATGTCTGTTATTCCGCCTTCAGAACCTTCAATAACAGGTAGACCATGTTCTTTTGCAATTTTTTTTGCTTGAATTTTATCTCCCATCATCTCTATGAGTTTTGAAGAAGCACCAATAAATTTAATATTATTTTCCTCTAGTACTTTAGCAAAATTTGCATTTTCAGATAAAAAACCATATCCAGGGTGAACCGCTTCTGCTTTTGTAAGTTCTATTGCTGACATCAAAGCTGGGATATTTAAATAACTATTTGCAGGTTGGTGTGAGCCAATGCATACACTTTCATCTGCCAGTCTTACATGCATACTATCTTTATCAACATCAGAATGAACAGCGACAGTTGCTATACCCCATTCTTTGCAAGCTCTTATAACTCTGACTGCAATTTCCCCTCGGTTTGCAATTAGAATTTTTTTAAACATTACTCTACGATGATAATAGTTTGGCCGTATTCAACAGGTTGGCCATCTTCTACACAGATTTCTTTTATAATTCCATCTGCTGTTGATGGAACATGGTTCATAGTTTTCATAGCCTCAACTATCATAACCGTTTCACCTTTTTTAATTTTTTTACCAACTTCTACAAACTTTTTACCACCAGGTTCTGCAGCAAGATAAGCTGTACCAATAATAGGAGATTTAACTTCAGTTCCAGACACAACAGTTGACTTAACTGTATCAAGGGCTGGTGTTGAAGCAGCAACACTTACAGTTTGATTTGAACTAGTTGGATTCGATTTTGATACTTTTATCTTAGTATCTTTATCAGTGTATTCAATTTCAGTTAAATTGAATTCATTTAAGTAGTCAGTTAATTCTTTAATGATATTTTTATCTATTTTCATTTCTGTAACATGTTTTGCATTGCAATTATGGCTAAAATATAACCATTATCACCTAAACCAAAAATTCCACCAGTAGCAATATCGCTGATTAAAGATTTGCGTCTAAATTCTTCTCTTTTATATATATTTGATATGTGAAGTTCAATAATTGGTTTTTTATAAATATCTAAAGCATCCCTGATAGCTACAGATGTATGTGTAAAACCTGCAGCATTAATAATTATACCATCAAATTTACTTTTAGCCTCTTGGATGGTTGTAACTATTTCACCTTCTATATTTGACTGGGAAAATTCTAAATTAATATTTAAATCTTTAGCTTTATCTAAACAATTTTCTTTTAACTTATCAAACGTTATTGATCCATATTGTGATTGTTCTCTTTCACCTAATAGATTAAGATTAGGACCATTAATAATTATAATATTATTACTCATCAAATTCTTATACATTATGAAAAAAATAAAAAAAATAAAAATTAAATTAAATGGTAAATTTTCAACAATAAATGAAAATTTAAGCCTCTTAATTTTTTTAAAAGAACTAAAAATACCTCTTAAAAAAGTAGCAATTGAATTAAATCAAGAAATAATAGATAAAAATAATTTAAAAACTATAAAACTAAAAAATAATGACAAAATAGAAATTGTTCATTTTATTGGAGGTGGATAAAATTGGTTAACGATAAATTAATAATTGATAAAAAAAAATTTAATTCCAGATTAATAGTTGGAACTGGAAAATATAAAAGTATGGCAGAATGTGCAAAAGCTATTAAATTATCTGGAGCAGAAATTGTTACTGTTGCTGTGAGAAGAGTAAACATTTCTGATAAAAAAAAACCTTTATTGATGGACTACATTGATCCAAAAAAAATAACTTACTTACCAAACACTGCTGGCTGCTTTAATTCTGAAGAGGCTCTTAGAACATTACGTTTAGCAAGAGAAATTGGTGGATGGAAACTGGTAAAACTTGAGGTTTTAGGAGATAAAAAAAATTTATTTCCAGATATGATTGAAACATTAAAATCTACAGAAGTTTTAACTAGAGAAGGATTTAGAGTAATGGTTTACTGTAATGATGATCCTTTAATGGCTAAAAGATTAGAGAATGTAGGAGCTTGTGCAATTATGCCTCTCGCAGCACCNATAGGATCTGGACTTGGNATTCAAAATACAACAAACATAAAAATAATAAGAAGCCAAACAAAGCTTCCTTTGATAATTGATGCTGGCTTAGGACAAGCGTCAGACGCAGCTATTGCCATGGAGTTAGGTTGTGATGGAGTATTGGCTAATACTGCAATNGCTAAAGCTAAAAAACCATTTCAAATGGCATTGGCATTTAAAAATGGAGTAATTGCAGGAAGACAATCTTATTTAGCAGGTCGTATAGAAAAATCTATATATGGAAGCGCATCTTCTCCAAAAACTGGAATTATCTAGGCTACTGGTTTTTTAAAAAATTTCTTTTTAAAAAAAGGTTTTTTTTTATAAGGCTTTTTTTTAATAGGACTTTCAAAAGATTTAANTTCTTTTTTTTGCTCTTCTAGGTTTTTTAACTTTTCTATATGTTGAACTATTTCTATTGTTTTTTTAGTTTTGTTTTGAAGNTCAATTATGTATTCAGGAATAATAAGACTGTTATCTGCAATTATATCGATCTTAATTAAGTTTTTTTCTTCAAAATACTTTAAATCTTCAATAAAGTTTTCTTTCATAAAGTCCGATATCTTTTCGCAAATCTTAAGTTCTACAAATTTTGCTTTTGTTAAAACAGCTTTAACCTCGACTAATTTAAGAATCTTCATCGCAAAAGACTCATCTGTAAGAGTAACTTTCCATTTTACAGCACTTTCCCTTAATCTTTGTCTGGACATTTCTAAAAGTCCAAATGTACTAATTCTTCCAATTTGAATTCTTGCCCTATCAGTTCTGCATTGTTCTTTAAGTTTTCTCTCAACCAACCTTCTATTTCCAAAACTCAACATATCAATAAAATCAATAATAATTAGACCAGACAGATCTCTTATTTTTATTTGTCGAGATATCTCTTCTGCTGCCTCAAGATTAGTGTCTAAAGCAGTACTTTCTACATTTTTTTGTTTAATAGAGCTTCCTGAATTTATATCAATTGAAACTAGCGCTTCAGTTGGATTTATAACTAGGTAACCTCCTGATTTTAGTTTTATTTCTGAGTCATAAATTTGATTTAATTTTTCTTCAATGTTCTCTTTAAAAAATAAAGGAACTTTTTCTCTATATTTTTTTATTTTTTTTACATGAGAGGGCATCATTAACTTCATAAAGTTTTGGGCTTTTTTGTAACCTTCATTACCTTCAATGACGATACTATTTGTGCTTTCATCATACATATCTCTCAAAGTTCTTTTTATAATATCACTTTCTTGATGGATTAATGATGGAGCTATAGAGTTTAATGCATTTTCTTTAATTTCATTCCAAGTTTTAATCAAAGTTTGAAGATCATGATCAATATCATTTTTTGTTTTGTTTGATCCTGCAGTTCTTACAATAAGCCCCATTTCTTTTGGAATAACTATATCGTTTAAAATAGTTCTAATTTTTTTTCTTTCTCCTGGGTTAAATATTTTACGAGATATGCCACCACCTTTTGGTGTATTGGGCATTAGGACAATATATTTACCTGCTATAGAAATAAAAGTACTCAACGCAGCACCTTTTTGTCCTCTTTCATCTTTTAAAACTTGTATTAAAATTACTTGGTTAGGTTTTATAACTTCTTGAATCTTATATCTTTTAGATCTAAATCTTGTTTCAGGTTTTCTACCGTGTAATACAGGCGAAGGTTGTTCTTTATCTTCATCTACTTGAGTGGTATCTGTAATTGGAGTATCACTCCCTTCTGTTATCTGATCATTTGTTTCAAATTCAGACTCAAGTTTTACTTCAACTGGATCATTAATATCAAGATTACCCTCGTTAATATTTTTTTGTTCTTCTAGCTCACTTTTTTTTAATAGTTCTTCTCTGGCTTTTTCTTCTTCTTCTTTTATTTTTGCTAAATCACTCTGAGGTATTTGATAATAGTCAGATTGAATATCGTTAAAGGATAGAAAACCGTGTCTATCTCTTCCAAAATCAATAAATGCAGCTTGTAAAGATGGCTCTACTCGGCTTACCTTGCCAAGGTAGATATTATTTTTTATTAAATTGTTTTTTAAGCCTTCGTACTCGTAGTCTTCAATGTTTTCACCTGACTTAAGTACAACTCTTGTTTCATTTGGATGCGAAGCATCAATGTATAAATTTTTTTCCATATATTTTTGATTAATTGTTTCATTTTATATTTAAATAATTTTAAATTTTGTTTGAATTCTGATGCCTTAACTTTAACAAATTCTTATATATATTAAACTAAAATGCATCGAATAATTAAAAATATATTTATAGTAGTTTTAAGTGTTGGTTTGTTATCTGCATTTTCTGTATTAGCTGTTTTGTGGGCTTTTTCTAACAATTTACCAGATTATAAATTCCTCAAAAATTATAAACCATCAGTTTCTAGTAAAGTTTACTCAGGGGATGGTGAGTTGGTGAATGATTTTTCATCAGAAAAACGAATATTTGTACCCTATAAATCAATACCAGAAAAAGTGATTAATGCTTTCTTATCTGCAGAAGATAAAAATTTCTATTCGCATCCAGGAGTAGATGCCAAAGGAGTGTTAAGAGCAATAATTAATAACATTTCCAATGTAGTTGCATCAAGAAGATTAGAGGGCGCATCAACGATAACTCAACAAGTAGCAAAAAATTTTTTATTAACTAACGAAGTAAGTTTAAATAGAAAAATTAAAGAGGCAATTCTTGCCTTTAGAATAGAAAGAGCTCTTTCAAAAGAAAGAATATTAGAACTATACTTAAATCAAATATATCTGGGTGAAGGTACTTATGGTGTTGCATCTGCTAGCTTAGAATATTTTGACAAATCAATTAGTGAATTGAATTATGAAGAAGCAGCTTTATTAGCAGCTCTGCCAAAGGCTCCAAGTAGATATAACCCGTATAAAAATATAGAACTCGCAAAATTTAGAAGAGATCTCGTTATAAACAATTTGTTTGAAAATAATTATATAAGCGAACAAAATCAAAAAGAGCTTTTGTCGAAAAAAATAATATTAAAAAAAAGAAAAAAAATATTTACAGAAGATACGAGTTACTACGTAGAAGATATTAGAAAAGATGTGGTTGAAAAATTAGGATTTGATAAAGTTTACAAACAAGGATTAAATATAAGTACACCTATTAATATTAGCTTGCAAAAAATTGCAACTGACTCATTGAGACAAGGTCTTATTGAATACGATAAACGAAAAGGGTGGCGTGGTCCATTGACTAATGTTAAAAATTTAGAAAAATGGAATAAAGATTTAGATAAATTTAGATTAGAAAGATCAATTAATTGGGATTTAGCAATAGTTAAAAAGATAGATAAATTTTCAATAGAAATTGAAACGGAATATGAAAAAAAAGGAATTATTAAGTACGAAAACATCTCGTGGATAAAAAAAGATTTTGATGAAATATTAAAAATTGGGGATGTTATTTATACTGAAAACATAAATAAAAATATATTTGCCTTAAGGCAACTGCCAGAAGTTAATGGAGGGATTGTTGTTATGGACCCTTTTACTGGACGGGTATTAGCTCTAAGCGGAGGATTTAGCTTTAAAAAAAGTGAATTTAATAGAGCCACACAAGCACTAAGGCAGCCAGGTTCTGCTTTCAAACCTTTTGTTTATGCTTTAGCTCTTGAGAATGGATATACACCATCAACTTTAATTCTAGATGCACCACTAGTTTTAGAGCAAGGATCTGATTTAAAAATGTGGAAACCTGAAAACTACGGTAAAAAATTTTATGGACCATCAACACTTAGAATGGGGTTAGAAAAATCTAGAAACTTGATGACTGTCAGAATTGCACAAGATCTTGGAGTTAAAAAAATTGTTAATTTTTCAAAAAAACTTGGTATTTATGAAAATCCCAGCGAGCTTTTATCAATTTCATTAGGCTCTGCAGAGACGACTTTATTGAAGCTAACATCAGCATACTCTTCATTTATTAATGGAGGAAAATTAGTTAAACCAATAATGATAGATAGAATTCAAGACAGTGAAGGGATTACAATTTTTAATAATGAAATGAGAGAGTGTATAAATTGTGATCAAATATCTCACTTAAGTGACAATTATCCAAATATAAAGGACAGTTTTGAGCAAATATTTTCCCCAGAAACAGCATATCAAATGACCTCGATATTGGAGGGAACTGTTCAAAATGGGACAGGAAAAAATTTAAAAGATTTAAATTTGGATTTGGCTGGAAAAACAGGCACAACAAATGGAAATACAGATACATGGTTTATAGGATTTACTTCAAAATTAGTAATAGGAGTTTATGTAGGTTCAGATAATCCAAGATCACTTGGAAGGTATGAAACAGGAGCAAAAACAGCATTACCAATTTTTAAAAGCTTTGTAAAAAAAGCTGTAAAAAAAGAAGATGCAAGACCGTTTAAAGTTGCAAAAAATATTTTAATGAAAGTTATTGATCCTGTTACAGGAGAAAAAGCTGAAATTGGGACAAGAAGAACAATTATTGAAGCTTATAAAGAAGTGAAAGTAGAAAATTTATTAAATAAAGATATTAATAATAGATTAAAAAATAATAATATATTAAGGTTCTACTAATGGACAATGAATATTTAAATTACAAATCTGAAATAGAAAAAATCAATCAAAGAGTTAAGGAGTACCTTTGAAAAAAATGATATTCATAAAAAATTAGAAAAGAATAACCAAAAAATATTAGAAACTAATTTTTGGCAAGATAAAGCAAATTCTCAGAAAGTTATTAAAGAAAAAAAATTATATGAAGAATTAATAAATTCATATGAAAATTCATCTAAATCAATAATTGACCTTGATGAATTGAACGAACTTGCTTTAGAAGAAAAAAATCAATCTGTCATAAACGAAGTTCTTGAGAGTATTAAAAATTTAAAAAAATTAGCTAAAAAAAATGAAACTAAATGTTTTTTGTCAAATGAAACTGACAGTTTAGATTGCTATATAGAAATTCACGCCGGTGCTGGTGGAACAGAGAGCCAGGATTGGGCAGAAATGTTAAGAAGAATGTATTTAAAATGGTCAGATATTAAGAATTTTAAATCAGAATTAATTAGTGAACATAAGGGAGAGGAAGCAGGCATAAAATCATCAACTATTAAAATTGAGGGTGATTATGTTTTCGGATGGTTAAAAGCTGAGTCAGGAATTCATAGGTTGGTTAGAATATCTCCTTTTGATTCTGGAGCTAGACGACATACCAGTTTTGCAAGTATCTGGATTTATCCAGTCGTAGATGAAAATATTGAAATAGAAATTAATGAAAAAGATTTACGTATTGACACCTATCGATCAAGTGGAGCAGGAGGGCAGCATGTGAATACTACAGATAGTGCGGTAAGAATAACCCATCTACCTTCTAAAATAGTAGTTCAATGTCAAAATGAAAGATCACAACATAAAAATAAAGATACCTGTATGAATATGCTTAAGGCAAGACTATATGATTTTGAATTAAAAAAAAAAGAACAAGAAAGCCAAACAGTAGAGTCTTCCAAGTCAGAAATTGGTTGGGGTCATCAAATTAGATCTTATGTACTTCACCCATACAGAATGGTAAAAGATAATAGAACTAACTTTGAAAGCTCAAATCCTGATAAAATCTTAGATGGTGAGATTGATGATTTTTTAGAAAGTTCGTTATATAAAGTGAAATAATGAAAAGAATAGTTAAAATTCTTGTAATATTAATAATAACGCTTGCAACAATTGTTATTTACTTGAGCCTCTATGGAGTAAAAACTGACAAGTTTAATAAAGAAATTATAAAGAATGTTTCAAAAATTAATAAAAAAATTAACCTTTCATTAAATGAGGTTAATTATCTATTAAACCCACTGAATTTTAGTATCAATATTTCAACAAAAAACCCTAAAATATTATTGGAAGATAAAAGTCTAGATTTAAAAGACATTACTAGCAATATTTCATTAAAATCTTTTATAAGTAATCAGTTTTCTATTGATGATTTAAAAATTTCAACAAAAGAAATTAAAATCAAAGATTTAATCTCATTAACAAGAGCAGTTGAAGGNTCACCACAACTTTTTGTTTTAGATAACATCACTAAAGAGGGATTAATTTCTGCAGATATAAATCTTAAATTTGATTTAGATGGAGAAATAAAAAACAACTATCAAATAACTGGGACTGTCAAAAAAGCAAAATTTAATATTTTTAACAAGGTTGAAATTGATGATTTAAACCTTTCATTTAATATAAGCAACAATCAGCTAACATTAAAAAAGATAGAAACAAATCTTAATAGTATAAAATTAAAATCGCCTTTAATCAAAATCGAAAAAAAGAAAGATATATTTTTTGTTGATGGAGAGGTGGCAAATGAAGAACAAAATTTCGATATAAACAAATTAAAACCTATATTTGGAGACTTACTAAATAATATAGAGATAGAAAAAATTGACTTTAATTCTATAAATATTTTTTCTTTTAATGTTAACAGAAAATTAAAATTAAAAGATTTAAAACTAGAGACCAACTTAAACTTAGAAAATTTTCAAATAGTTAAAAATCCCCTTAATTTAAAAACTTTTTTACCTAATTATACAGAGCAAATTAAATTTAAGGATCATAAAATTAAAATTAAATTAATAAAAGGTATGTTGGATATTAAGGGAGGTGGAGATATCTATATTGGAGACGAGTCTGAACAATTATCTTACAGCGTTATTAAAGATGATAGAAAAATAACATTTGATACAAACCTTAATATTAAAAATAATCCATTAACAATAAATTTTTTAGATTATAAGAAGAAAAAAGGAAACAGTTCAGAAATTTTATTAAAAGGTATTTACAAAAAAAATAAAGAATTGATATTAAAAGATATTTCTATAACAGAAAAAAATAATCAAATTTTAATTAAAGATTTATTGTTTAGTAAAAATTTTAAAATTAAAGATTTAAGTTACATTAAACTTAATTATAGAAATAAAAATGATCTTCTTAACAATTTAGAGCTAAAAAAAAATAAATCTAATTTTTCCATAAATGGTAAAAGTTTTGATGCAACACAGTTAATTAACAACAGCATGAGTGATGATGAAAGTACTACAATTTTTGAAAATTTTAATTCTAAATTTGATATTAAAATAGGTACAACTTATATAAATAAAAACGATTATACTAAAAACTTAGCTGGATACTTCACTTTTAAAAATAATAAATTAGATAAATTAAATCTAGCATCTACTTTTTCTAACAATAAAAAAATGAACTTATCTATTGAAACTAATAACCAAAATGAAACTATTACAAAATTCTTTTCAAACTACCCAAAACCTTTGATTAAAAGATATGATTTTATTAAAGGATTTGAAGAAGGTTATCTAAATTTTAATTCTATAAAAAAAGATGGTGTTTCTAATTCTGTATTAATTATTGATAACTTTAAAGTTAAAGAGGTACCTGTTTTTGCTAAGCTTTTAAGCCTAGCGTCACTTCAAGGTATTGCAGATCTTTTAACGGGTGAGGGAATAAGATTTACCGATTTTGAAATGAGATATTCAAGTCAAAAAGGTCTTACTAATATTGAAGAAATGTATGCTATTGGACCTGCTATTTCTATATTAATGGATGGTTATATTGAATCAAAGAAATTGGTTAGCTTGAGAGGAACATTGGTTCCTGCAACAACTATAAATAGATCTATAGCTTCAATTCCACTACTGGGTAAAATACTAATAGGAGAAAAAACTGGTGAAGGTGTTTTTGGTGTAAGTTTTAAAATAAAAGGACCTCCAAAGAATTTATCAACAACAGTTAATCCAATTAAAACACTAACACCTAGATTTATAACAAGAACTTTAGAAAAAATTAAAAAGAACTAAATTAACTCAACTTTAATATGTTTTTTCTTGCCAAGTGAAAGTTTAATTAAACTACTCTTAAATAAATCCTCAGTAATTAAAAACTTTTCATCAGAAATAGCCTGACCATTTATTTTAATTCCATTCCCTTTAATTAATCTTCGAATTTCACTTTTAGAACTTTCTAATTTTGATAAAATTACCAAATCTAGAATACTTATATTATCATCTAACATTTTTTTATTAATTTGAGTGGTTGGTAGATTATCACCTAATGAATTTTCAGAAAATGTTTGTTTGGCTGTTTCTTGGCATTTTCTTGCCTCATCTTCTCCATGCAACATAGAAGTAGCTTTGTTGGCAAGTAAAATTTTTAACTCATTAATATTGTCATAATATTTTCAATTTCATCAACATTAATATCTGTAAAAATTTTTAAAAACTTTAAGACATCTCGATCATCAATATTTCTCCAAAATTGCCAGTAGTCATATGACGAAAGAAATTTTTTATCTAGCCAAACAGCTCCAGATTCAGTTTTACCCATTTTTGCACCTGATGCCAATGTAATAAGAGGTGTCGTTAAACCGTAAACATGATTATTTGAATATCTTTTTATAAGATCAACTCCATTAACAATATTACCCCATTGATCAGAGCCACCAATTTGAAGCATACATTTTTCTTTTTTGTTCAATTCTAAAAAATCGTATGCTTGTAAAATCATATAGTTAAATTCCATATAACTTAATGACTGCTCTCTCTCTAATCTAATTTTGACACTATCAAAACTCAACATTTTGTTAATTGTAAAATGTTTTCCAACATCTCTTAGAAAAGAAATATAATTTAAATTTTTAAGCCATGTGTAGTTATTAACAAATATAGGTTTTGTCTCTGGATCTTTATCATCTAAAAAATTTTTTAGAATTTTTTCAATATTATTTATATTTTTTTCTATTTCTTTTTCAGATAAAATTGTCCTAGTTTTATCTTTTCCGGATGGATCACCTATTCTAGTAGTACCCCCTCCTAATAAAACAATTGGTTGGTGGCCATGTTTTTGGAGCAATCTAAGACACATAATTTGAAGTAAGCTACCAACGTGAAGACTTTCAGCTGTACAATCAAAACCAATATAAGCTCTGATTTTTTCTTTATCTAATAATTGAGATAGATTTTCTTCACCTGTACACTGGTAAAAGAAACCACGATCTTTAAATTCTTTTAAAAATTTATTCATAAATATGCTATCTAGAATATACAATATTTACTTTAAAAATAAGAATGGAAAAATTTTATACTTCTTTAGGGTTAATGAGTGGCACATCTATGGATGGGGTTGATGCGTCAATTATTAGATCAGATGGTGAAAGTAACTATGAACCTATATTTGATAAATATTTTGAGTATGATGGAGTAATTTACTCAAACTTACTAAATCTAAGAGATAAGATAAATTCAATAAAAGATTTAAAAATAATTCTTATCAAATTAACGAGCTCGAGAGAAAAATTACCTTATTTCATGCAAAAATTAGCAAAGAAATTATAAAGAATGCAGGAGTAGATGTAGATATAGTTGGGTTTCACGGTCAAACAATTTTTCACAATGCTCAGGAAAAAATATCAAAACAAATAGGAGATGGCAATTTACTATCAAGTCTTTTAAAAAAAAATGTAGTTTATAACTTTAGAGAAAATGACATTCATAATGGAGGCCAAGGAGCTCCATTAGCTCCAATCTTTCACAACTTACTTATAAACCAGAATAAAATAGAGAAACCTGCTTGTGTTTTAAACATAGGAGGTATCGCAAATATTACTCTTGTTATCTCAAAAAATAATGAAGATTTAAAAAGTTTTGATGTAGGTCCTGGTAATTGTCTTTTAGATGAATGGGTTAGAAGACACACACAAATGAAATATGATGAAAATGGAAAAGCATCAAATATAGGAAAAACAAGTGAAGTTATTCTAAATCAAGCGATTGATAATTTTGATAATATAAGCAATCAAAAAAAACTTTCATTTGATATAAAAGATTTTGATTTAAGTTTTGTAAAAGGTCTCACATATGAGGATGGCTTATCTACATTAGTAGATTTTACAGCAATAATAATTTATCAATCAATTTTAAAATCAATCAACAGTGAAGAAAATAAAAAGTTATTAATAATAGTTTGTGGTGGTGGAAGAAAAAACCTTTCATTAATGGAGAGCATAAGAAAAAGACTACCAAAAAATATTTATTTAAAAATAATTGATGATTATAAAATTGATGGTGATTTCATCGAGTCCCAAGCTTTTGCTTATCTTGCAATTAGGTCTGCACTTAAAAAAGTAATTTCATTCCCCAATACTACAAATGTCAAAAAACCGTCAATAGGTGGAGTTTTAGTTAAAAACTATTAAGATTAAAATAAAGCAGATTCTTTTTTGATATATTTATCTAAACATTTTACTAATACGTCTTCTGTTTTAGTAAAAAAATGATTAGCATCATTTATAGCCTGAAAGTCAACTTTAATACCTTTTTGGGCACTNAATCTTTTATCTAGATCTGTAATATGTTCTAAGGGAACTAACTCATCCTTTTTTCCATAAATCATTAAACCTGAAGTNGGACATGGAGATAAGAATGAAAAGTCATAAACATTTGGTTGTGGCGAAATTGCAATAAATCTATTTATTTCTGGTCTTCTCATTAACAATTGCATTGCAATTAAAGACCCAAANGAAAATCCTGAAACCCAACATTGTGAGTTATCAAAATTTTCACGCTCTAACCAATCTAGTGCTGCAGCAGCATCAGCNAGTTCACCTTGACCATTATCAAANTCACCATCACTTTTTCCAACACCTCTAAAATTTACTCTACATACAGAAAATCCATTTTCCATAAAAGTATGAAATGTATCAACNACAACTTTATTATTCATTGTTCCTCCATATTGAGGATGAGGTTGTAATACTAACGCTATTGGTGATGTAATTTTTTCACTTTTGTAATACTTGGCCTCCATTCTTCCAGCAGGCCCAGGTATAAAAACTTCAACTATTTTATTGTCCATAAATGATATTGATTATTATTCTCAAAAAAAAATACACATATCATAACTAAGCGACAATATGTTATCTTTTTTATGTATTGTATACTTGACTAATTTAGTCAGGTTTGTATAAAAAGCCCACTTAAATAAGGATAATATGAAATTAACTTCAAAAGGTAGATACGCAGTAATGGCTTTAGCTGATCTNGCTAAGTTCAATAGTGTTAATCCAGTATCTTTAAGAGATATATCGTTAAGACAAGGTATTTCTTTGGATTTTTTAGAACAAATTTTTTCTAAGTTAAAAAAATATAATATCGTAAAAAGTATTAGGGGTACTAATGGAGGTTATATCTTAAACAAAGAACCAGAAGAAATTAAATTAGCAAACATACTTAGTGCCGTAGATGAAGAAGTCAAAACTGTTCAATGCAAGAAGGAATCTAAAAAAGGATGCAATAGTAAGACTACGAAATGTATCACTCATAATTTATGGGACGAACTTGAAGTTCATATCAATCATTTTTTCGAACAAAAAAATTTAAAAGATCTTATAAGCAATTCTTCAGAAAGTAGAAATTAAAATGGATGCAAGAGAAAAAGAAATAGAAAAATTAAAAGATTATAAATATGGATTTTCAACTGATATTGAAAATACTAGAGCACCCAAGGGTTTAAATGAAGAAGTAATTAAGTTTATTTCAAATATTAAAAAAGAACCACAATGGATGCTTGATTGGAGATTGAAAGCCTTTGAAAGATTAAAGCAATTAAAAGAACCTAATTGGCAAAAACCTAAATATCCCAAAATAGATTATCAAGATCTTTATTATTATTCAGCACCAAAAAGCATGGATGACAAACCAAAAAGTTTAGACGAGTTAGATCCAAAATTATTAGAAACTTATAATAAACTTGGAATACCTCTTCAAGAACAAGCAAGACTTAATGGAATAGCAGTTGATGCTGTATTTGATTCAGTTTCTGTTGCAACAACATTCAAGGGTGAGTTAAATAAAAAAGGAATTATTTTTTGTTCTATGTCTGAAGCTATACAAGATCATCCAGAATTAGTAAAAAAATATTTAGGGTCTGTAATTCCAATATCAGATCATTATTTTGCAACACTTAATTCAGCAGTATTTACTGATGGGTCATTTGTATATATTCCTGAAGGTGTAAGATGCCCGATGGAACTCTCAACTTATTTTAGAATTAATGCTACAGAAACAGGTCAATTTGAAAGAACTTTAATCATTGCAGATAAAGGAAGTTATGTAAGTTATTTAGAAGGATGCACAGCACCAATGAGAGATGAAAATCAATTACATGCAGCAAATGTAGAATTAGTTGCACTAGATGATGCTGAAATAAAATATTCAACAGTACAAAATTGGTATCCAGGAGACAAAGATGGAAAAGGTGGAATTTATAATTTTGTAACTAAAAGAGGTTTATGCAAAGGAAAAAATTCAAAAATATCTTGGACACAAGTTGAAACAGGTTCAGCAATTACATGGAAATATCCAAGTTGTATATTGATGGGTGATAATTCTGTAGGAGAATTTTACTCAATAGCAATAACAAATAATCATCAAAAAGCAGATACAGGTACTAAAATGATTCATTTGGGTAAAAATACAAAAAGCAAAATAATATCAAAAGGTATTTCAGCTGGATTTGCAGATAATACTTATAGAGGCTTAGTGGATATTGCAAAAAATGCTGACAATGCAAGGAATTTTACTCAATGCGACTCTCTTTTGATGGGTAACAAGTGTGGAGCGCATACTGTTCCATACATAAAGAATAAAAATTCTAGCTCAAATATTGAGCATGAAGCAACCACATCTAAAATTAGCGATGAACAATTGTTCTATTGTAATCAAAGAGGTTTAAATCAAGAAGAGGCTGTTAGTTTAATTGTTAACGGTTTTTGCAAAGAGGTTCTACAACAATTACCAATGGAATTTGCTGTTGAAGCTCAAAAATTAGTAGGAATCAGTTTAGAAGGGAGTGTTGGTTAATGTTAACAATTAAAGATCTTAAAGCGAATATTGATAATAAAGAAATTTTAAAAGGTTTAAATTTAGAAATTAAACCAGGAGAGGTGCATGCAATTATGGGGCCTAATGGATCTGGAAAAAGCACTCTATCAAATGTTCTTTCAGGGAAAAAAGGATACACTGTAACTGGTGAAGTAAAGTATTTTAATGAAAATCTTTTAGAATTAGAAATTGAAGAAAGAGCTCATAAAGGAATATTTTTAGCATTCCAATATCCATTAGAAATACCAGGGGTTAATACCAATATATTCTTAAAAACATCTTTAAATGCAATTAAAAAAGCTAAAGGTGAAAAAGAATTAGATGCTATTGAATTCTTAAAATTAGTTAAACAAAAAGCTGGAGAATTAAAATTTGATGAAAAAATATTAAGCAGACAATTAAATGTAGGGTTTTCTGGTGGAGAAAAGAAAAAAAATGAAATACTTCAAATGTCTATCCTTAATCCTAAGCTGTCGATTTTAGACGAAACAGATTCTGGGCTTGATATTGATGCTTTAAAAATAGTATCTGAGGGTGTGAATGCATTAAGAAGTAAAGATAGTTCTTTTTTAATTATTACCCACTATCAAAGATTACTTGATTATATTAAACCTGATTTTGTTCACGTTCTAATTAATGGTCAAATCGTTAAATCTGGAGGTTCTGAATTAGCAATGGAATTAGAAAGCAAAGGTTACGAAACTCTTAGTTAAATGATTGAACAACTAAAATCAGATTTCAATAAGATGACAGAAAATTTAAAATTTTCTGAAAACAATATTGAGTTTAGAAAAAAAAATTTAATAAATTTTATTGATAAAGGCTTTCCAAATAAAAGAATTGAAGATTGGAAATTTTCAGATTTAAATCAAATAATATCATCTAATATTAAAAATTTAAGTTTTTATAACNATAAAACTTACGAACCTAAAGATCAANTATCNTTAATTAATAAGTTTGAACATAATAAGATNATTTTTATTAATGGAGTTATTTCAAAAGTAGACATCAAGTACGAGGATGACACTAAAGTTTTAATTAATAATGATTTAGATTTAAGCAACAATTCGAATGGAATTAATCCATTAGTATCTTTAAACCATGCTCTTGTTAGTGCGCATATTGGTATTATCGTTAAAGAGAATTATTCATTAAATAAACCTTTGGTTTTATACAATATTACTACTGAGGATGTTAATTCAACTGCACTCAATTTAAGAACAGATATTACGTTAGAAAAAAATAGTANCTTGAAATTAGTTACTATATTTGATGATCAGTCTCAAAATAATTTCATTAATATAAATCAAAATTTTGATATTGCTCAAGATGCAATCCTTAAAAGNTACAAAATTGATCATAAAACCAATTCTAATATTAAATATTTTTATAATAATATTAATCTTGAAAAAAATAGCATCTCTGAAAATTTTATTTTTTCNACAGGATCTAAATTTATCAAAAATGAAGTAAATTGTAATTTAAATGATCAATACAGTTCAGCATTTATTAATGGTGTGATAAATTTAAAAAACTCACAACATCATGAAATTAAAACGAATATAAATCATTTAGCAGAAAATACAAAAAGCTATCAATTAATCAAAACNGTTTTAAATGACAATTCTAAAGGTATTTATCAAGGTAAAATTTTTGTTGATCAAAAAGCGCAGAAAACAAATGGGTACCAATTAAGTAAAGCTTTACTTTTAAATGAAAATACAGAATTCGATGGTAAACCTGAACTTGAAATTTATGCAGATGATGTAAAATGCTCGCATGGATCAACTTCA
>JGI26084J50262_1000349_pt1 | contig 26518 bp, 20 predicted proteins | sample SaaInl6LU_22_DNA_FD_50262 | JGI IMG/M metagenome (IMG submission 50262) | reverse complement strand
GAATTGTAATCCATTGGAATGACCAATCGGATGGTGGACAATTGTTTGCTATGGCCATTATCGTTTTGGTATTAAGCACAACGGAAGTTTTTTTGATAAGAAAACGCTAGAAATCACTCTTACAAGTGTTCTTTTTTTATCATTATGACTCCGAAAGTACTCTGGAAACGAATTTCCCTTTACGAGTTTTGGCCCTTTTGCTGTTTTACTCACCTGCATACTTCTACTATTTTTACTTAGCCTTGAAGTCTCGATCCATTTTATATTTCACTAAACTTAATACAAACATGAACTTTGGTGGAGCGTTTTTAAGTTCCAAGATTGAAACACTATCACAATTACCCGATCAATGGATCCCAAAAACGATTATCATCAATAACAACGAATCCTTTACATCTATAAATCACAAGCGACAGAAAAAGAAAATTGCATTCCCTTTTATTGCAAAACCGGATGCCGCAGAGAGAGGAAAAGGGATTCGAATATTAACAAACGAAATCTCACTCAAATCATTTTTTGAAAACAGTAAGGGGCAAGCGTATTTACTTCAAGAATACATTAACTACCCCATTGAAGTAGGCATTTTGGCTTACAAAAAACCTTTAGGGGAAATTGAAATTTCATCAATGGACATGAAATCATTTTGCACCATTACAGGGGATAGCAAGAAAACATTGGATGAGTTAATTGCCCGTAACCACAGGGTTGCTCATCGAAAATCTTTTTTTAAAGACAAATATTCCGAACAATGGAACAGTGTACTTTTAAAACATGAAGAAAAAGTCATTGAAACCATCGGAAATCACAANCGGGGGACTACGTTTATAGATGCAAGANACAAAATTAATGCTCATGTCTTAGATTGGGTAGTAGATTGTATATCATACTTGCCTCAATTTGACTATGGCCGTATTGATTTAAAAATTTCCNATTGGGATGCCTTTAAACGAAAGGACAATATCAAAATTTTAGAGATCAACGGGGTTAATTCTGAACCAATTCATATTTATGATCCCAAATATTCCATTATAAAAGCATATCGTGACATTTTTTGTCACATGCGAATCATGTATGACTTGAGTAAAAGCAAAACGAAAGAGAAGAAATCAAAACTAACAGATTTTGCTATAGGAAGTTATAAAGTTATTACCCAAAAAAACCCATGCAAATGAACTACAAAATCCACGCAACCACTTTAAATGATTTAAAACAATTATTAACAAGGCTTTCGGTAGAGCAAATGACAATATCGATCAACGCACTCTCTGGCAGCAGCATAGGCCAGCACTTTAGACACATTATTGAATTTTATATTTGTCTATTCAATCAGCTTCAAACAAAAATCATAAATTACGATCTCAGGAAACGAAATAACACACTTGAAACCAACCCCATAGCATATATAATGGTTATTGATGAAATACTGAGTTGTTTTAAAAATTTAAAATCTAGTCAGCTTGAAAAAAATCATCATCTAGAACTACAAACGTGTTTTCATTTGACCGGAGAAGAAACTCAGATCATCACAACCTCATTAGCTAGAGAGCTTACATATTGCTTAGACCACTGTTTACATCATCAACACTTTATAAAAATAGGACTTATCGAACAAGGTCTTGGCAATTTCATTCATTCAGATTTTGGAATAGCTTTCTCAACCTTGAAACATCTTAATTCATAATGTGTATTGTTAGTTTTGTGCCAACATCAACAGGGTTTATGTTGACTTTCAACAGAGATGAAGTGTTTACCAGAGCTTCGTCATCACCACAAAATATGCTAAAAAAAGACAAAAATTATATTACCCAACAGATCGACTCCATGGAGGTAGTTGGATTGGAGTTAATGCAACAAAATCCACCGTTGGATGTATTCTCAACGCAAAAGGAAAACAGCCTCTGTTTAAAACCAAAAGCAGGGGCTTATTATTTCTTGAAAGTTTAACTAGATCTTCTCTTCATTTCAATAAGAATCAACTCTATGGAATAGCACCATTTACATGTTTTTTATTCTTTATCAATGATAATACGGTCATGAAATACAGCTTGAATGGTGATACTTTTCTAAGCGAACAAATAGATCCACACCATTCCTTTATTTGTGTTCCAGCAGCCTTTACAGTCTCCAAACACAGCAGCATATTGGCACTCTTTTTAAAGATGAAGTTGCTGATGCCGATTTATTTAGTGCTGCCAGTTTTCATTTAAAACTCAGACGTAAAAGAAATGATTCTGTGTATTTAAAACAACAAAGTGACATTCAAACGGTGAGCATCACTAGCATTTCAGCTTATCACAATAAACTGCGTATGAAGTACTACGACATTTTAGCAGACAAAACAAATAGCTTCAATATTCAATAAGCCTTTGCAAACAGAACACGTTGATTCGAAGGGTTTCCCGAATAGATACACTTTCCATTTTCTGAAGGATTGTCGATAGGTATGCACCTTATCGTTGCTTTTGTTTCTTGCTTGATGCGATTTTCTGTTTCCTGAGTACCATCCCAATGGGCAGAGACGAAACCGCCTTTATCTTTCAGTGTTTTCTTAAAATCCTCAAATGAGTCGACTTCTGTAATATGCTCTTCTCTAAAAGAAAGGGCTCTGTCAAAAAGATTTTGCTGAATTTCTTCTAATAGGTTTTTTATGTGTGAAGCGATAGCTTCCTGAGAAACAAAAGACTTTGTCAAATTGTCTCGTCTAGCAAGTTCCACAGAGCCTTTTTCGATGTCTTTAGGTCCAATCCCTAAACGGATAGGAACGCCCTTGAGCTCATAGTCGTTGAATTTAAATCCTGGCGTGTGAGTATCTCTATCATCTAGCTTCACACGAATACCTACATCTTGTAGCTGTTCTTTAATTTCTCTGGCACTTTTTAGTACCTGCTCCCTTTGTTCATCTCCTTTGTAAATCGGAACAATAACCACTTGATGTGGAGCTAGGTTTGGTGGAAGAACCAATCCTTGATCATCGCTGTGCGTCATAATTAGTGCACCCATCAAGCGCGTTGACACGCCCCAAGATGTAGCCCACACATAATCTAAACCACCTTCTTTGTTAGCAAATTTAACATCAAAAGCTTTTGCGAAATTCTGTCCTAAAAAATGAGCGGTACCGGCCTGAAGAGCTTTCCCATCTTGCATGAGGGCTTCAATACAGTAGGTTTCTACCGCACCCGCAAAACGTTCACTTTCAGACTTTGTTCCTTGTATTACTGGGATTCCCATAAAATTTTCAGCAAAACGAGCATAAATCTCATTCATTTGTTTTGTTTCAGCAATTGCCTCGTTTTTTGTGGCATGAGCAGTGTGTCCTTCTTGCCATAAAAATTCAGCAGTTCGTAAAAATAAGCGTGTTCGCATTTCCCATCGAACAACATTTGCCCACTGATTTAAAAGGATTGGTAAATCTCTATACGATTGAATCCAGTTTTTATACGTATTCCAAATGATGGCTTCGCTAGTCGGACGCACTATAAGTTCTTCTTCCAATTTTGCGTTGGCATCAACACGAAGTTTCCCTTGGTTTTCAGGATCATTTTCTAAACGATAATGCGTTACAATTGCACACTCTTTTGCAAATCCTTCTGCATTTTTTTCTTCTGCCTCAAATAGACTTTTAGGTACAAATAAGGGAAAATAGGCATTAGAGTGTCCGGAGTCTTTAAACATTTTGTCTAACTCAGTCTGCATGTGCTCCCATATAGCAAAGCCATAAGGTTTGATAACCATACAGCCGCGAACAGCCGAGTTTTCAGCCAAATCTGCTCGAACTACAAGTTCGTTATACCATTTTGAATAATCTTCACTACGTTTTGTTAAATTTCGCCCCATTTTTAGTTTGGCATAGAATTTGAAATGTTATTTTTAGCAAAGCTAATTAAATAAAAAGAGTTTAACCCTCAATGTGTAAATTATGAAATCACAAGTTCCTAACATCCCGTCATTATTCTTTGGTNTGATNGTAGTAGCAATCTTCATTNCCAGTTGTGGCTCTTTTCAACCTGTTGCACATTACGACGATGGTATTTATGGNGACACGCCAATCGCTAGTTCAAACAATAAAAACTATGCAGATCAGGGTTATTACAAAAAATATTTTAGCGATAAAGCGCAAGAATATGCGCAAGAAGAAAATCAAGACGCTATCGGAAAAAATAACGTTTTGGTAGATACACTTATTACAAATTCACAAGATCACAGAAGCTACGACAACATAAACATCAACTATTACGGTTATGGTTCTCATGGATTTTATAATCGTTATGACAACTACTGGGATTATCACTATCGCCCTTGGCGAAATCATCGTTACAGATCGTGGCATTCTTGGTCATATCATCACGAGCCCTACCATTATGGATGGTCGTATTATAGTCCTTATTACTCCTTTTATCCCTATTATAATTATCATCACAACTATAATCCCTACTACGGAAATTACGGATCGGGCTACTATCAAAACCCTAAAAATAAAGTGAAGGCATCGGGAAGACGTGGTGCGCCAGTAGGCAACTCACAACCAAGAAACGGGACGACTTATGAAAGGTCTGGTCGAAATAATTACAGTACTTCAAGAACAACATCAGCTGGGAAGACGAATACGATAGATTCCAATGTCGGACGACGATTTGTTCGTGATCAGACAACAAACTCAGATGTAAAAAATGAAGTGCAAGGACGAGATTCTTCTGATTTTATGACACGTGACTATTCTTCAGGGAGAAATTACAGAGATGGTAATCGTTCAAGTTCAACACCAAAAACAAATTCGTATTCACGCTCCAACAATTCATACAACACTAGACAATCAAAAAGTAACAATTACAATTCGTCAAATCGTTCGAGTTCAAGAAATTATAGCAATTCCAGTAATAAATCATCCAACTCAAGGAGTTCGAGTGGTTCACGCAGCTCATCATCAAGATCTTCCAGTAGCGGCAGAAGATAACATTGAATTTTAACAACCATACCATGAAAAAATACGCACTACCAATCGTAGCAATAGGTTTCTTTTTTTGTAGCATGCAAGCTCAAAATCTCAATCTAGTCCGTCTTGTTACTCAAGAAGACTTGAGTGGAAACGCACGCTTTGAAGCCATGTCTGGTGCCTTTGGAGGGCTTGGAGGGAATCTATCCTCTCTTCATATCAATCCTGCTGGAGCAGCAGTATTTTCCACCAATAAGTTTGGAATGACGTACGGCTTGTTATCAAACGAAAATGAATCAACATATTTTGGAACGACAACTCCCACTGAAAATCGAATGGGTGGAGTCAGTCAAATTGGCAGCGTGTTAGTTCTCAAAAACAACAATGAAGGTTCCTGGAAAAAGATTGCGCTGGGTTTTAACGCGCAAAGGCAAACTTTATACGATAACATCGTCAATATCAACGGAGAGAATAGCAACAATGGGTTAGACTCCTATTTTTTAAATTACGCTGATGGAAAAGATGGAAGCGCTTTAGGCTTAAGTGAAGTAGAAACAGTTCGTGAAATTTATCAGTTTTTTGGAGAGTCTCCAAATTATGGGTTTGAATATCAACAAGCATTTTTAGGCTTTCAAGGCTATGTGTTTGATTACATTGCTGACGATGGTTTGTTTATTTCAAATGCGGCTTACTCATCAGTAAACCATAATCATCAATATATAACAAAAGGAGATAATTGGACAATGGCATTTACCCTTTCTGGTCAGTACAATGATTGGTTGTATTTAGGTGCTAACCTAAATATCGCTAGCATTGAGCTTAATCAAACAACCTCGACTTTTGAAGATGGCTATGCTAGTGATTCGCCAATCCGACGAATTTATTTTGATAATGAACTCTACACTTATGGAAGCGGTGCCTCGTTGCAATTTGGAGCAATTGCAACTCCCAACCCATCATTGCGGGTGGGATTAAGTTATAAATCACCCACTTGGTATTCATTAAAAGATGAACTCTCTCAATATTTAGAAACAAATTATGCAGACCCTGATAATGGCAATAGAAACCCTATCCTGGACATAAAAAATATTGTGAACGTTTACGAAGATTACGATGTGAAAACTCCTAGCGAAATCCGCGGTAGTGTTGCGTATATTTTTGGTAAACATGGATTATTATCATTAGACTATGTCTATAAGGATTATCAAAATTCGCATATTGGACCCAATGACAATGCTGTTTTTATTGACCTCAACAACCAAATCAATAAAAACTGGGCTTCAACTTCGAGTTATCGAATTGGTGGAGAATTACGAAGAAATGGCGTTATTTTCAGAGCTGGATATCACCTTGATCAATCTCCGTACAAAAACACAAGTATTGAAAGTGATAGATCGGGCTACACGTATGGAGTAGGCTTAAACTTTAGAGCAAGTACCATTGATATCTCTTTCTTGAAAAGCAACCAAGAAGGAAGTCATCAACTCTACGACACAGGACTAACAGACCGTGCTCAAATTTCTTCAAATTATGGGCGATTCAACATCAGTTGGAACTTTAAATTTTAAGTCACCAGATTGTCTAGCTAATTTTATAATTAAGTATCTTTGTTGTCTATTTGATCGCAATGAAATTTGATAAATTACTAGAAGAAACACTAACGCACTTTGATGCTGATGACCACCAAAGTAATTCAGCGGAAACTCCACTACGCTCCGATGCTTTCGTTCTTTCCGAAGAGGAAAAAATGGCAAGGATAGAAAAAGATGTTGCAAACATCTTAGAGACCCTGGGTATGGACATGTCTGATGACAGTCTAAAAGGAACTCCTAAACGGGTTGCCAAAATGTTTGTCCAAGAGGTTTTTGGTGGGCTCAATCCAGTGCGTTCTCCAAAACTTTCGACATTTGAAAATAAGTACAAATACGGGCATATGTTGGTGGAAAAAAACATCACCCTGTATTCAACTTGCGAGCATCACTTATTGCCTATTATAGGCAAGGCACATGTTGCCTACATCTCTAACGGAACTGTGATTGGCTTGTCTAAGATGAATCGGATCGTAGATTTTTTCTCCAAAAGACCACAGGTGCAAGAACGACTCACACGTCAAATTGTGCACATGCTACAATCCGCTTTAGAGACCAAAGATGTTGCTTGTGTAATCGACGCAAAGCATCTTTGTGTAAATTCAAGAGGTATCCGCGATGTTGATTGCAGTACGGTCACAGCCGAATTTGGCGGTGCCTTTAACAAGTCAGAAGTGAAAAATGAATTTTTGGAATACATTCGATTAGAAACCACTTTCTAAATCACAAATGGAATCTTTGGCTACACAGAATGTTCGCATATTTAATTCCCTAAATGGAATTAAAGAAGACTTTACTCCTATCAATAAAAAAAGTGTAGGGATGTATGTCTGTGGCCCAACTGTTTACAGTAAAGTTCACTTAGGAAATTGTCGAACCTTCATCTCTTTTGATATTGTCTATAGATACTTGAAATTTCTTGGATACAAAGTACGTTATGTCCGCAACATTACAGATGCTGGTCACCTCGAAAATGATGCAGACGAAGGAGAGGATCGCATTGCAAAAAAAGCGAGAATTGAAGAGATTGAACCAATGGAAGTTGTTCAGAAATACACTGTTGACTTCCATCAAACTCTCACAAAATTCAACACCCTCCCCCCTAGNATAGAGCCAACAGCGACNGGACATATCGTAGAACAAATCGAAGTCATCAAGCAAATCTTAGAAGCAGGATTTGCCTATGAAATTGATGGCTCCGTATACTTTGATGTTATAAAATTCAACAAAACTTCAACGTATGGAAAATTAAGTGGTCGTAAGCTTGAGGATATGATCCATAATACAAGAGAAACTAGCGGGCAGAGCGAAAAACAAAACCCGCAAGANTTTGCCNTATGGAAAAGAGCGCAACCCGAACACATTATGCGTTGGCCTTCACCATGGAGTGATGGCTTCCCAGGTTGGCATCTTGAATGTACTGCTATGAGCACTAAGTATCTTGGCAATCAGTTTGATATTCATGGTGGAGGGATGGATCTTAAATTTCCTCATCACGAATGTGAAATAGCGCAAGGAGAAGCAATCTCTAGCCAAACGCCCGCAAAATTTTGGGTTCATGCTAACATGCTTACCCTTAATGGGAAAAAAATGGCTAAAAGCACAGGGAACAACATCTTGCCCGATGAGATTTTTGATGGCTCAAATTCAATCATGAAGCGTGCTTTCTCCCCTGCAGTAACACGATTCTTTATGCTTCAAGCACACTATCGGTCTGTGCTTGACATCAGCAACGATGCTATGGTCGCGTCAGAAAAAGGATTTTCGAAACTCATGCAAGCTGTTGTTCTTGCAAACACAGTAGAAACTTCTGCAGTTACGACAGGCTTTGATGTATTGAACTGGAAGCAGAAGTGTTATGATGCCATGAATGATGATTTTAACACACCTATTCTNATAGCAAATCTTTTTGATGCCGTAAAGTTTATTCAAAACCTCCAGGGTGGCAGAGCAACAATAAGNGAGAATGATCTGAAAACTCTCAACTCAACATTGCACGATTTTGTAACTAATGTATTGGGATTGGTCAATGAAGAANAAAATGACAATGACAACTACCTAAACGGCGCCATGTCATTGCTGATTGAGTTGCGTAACGATGCAAGAAACCGNAAGGATTTTGAGACTTCAGATAAAATACGTGATGCATTGCACAATGTTGGAATCGAATTAAAAGATGGATCACAAGACACCACATATACCTTGAGAAAGTGAAAAAAATCTTGACTTTCCCATTTTTATTTATAATCAAGGTTTACCAAACAATCATCTCTCCTTTTTTTCCTGCAAGCTGCCGTTTTCACCCNACGTGCTCCCACTATGCAATTGAATCTTTACAAAAACACGGTCTTTTTATTGGGCTTCGTTTAACGATTATCCGTATTACGAAATGTCATCCTTGGGGTGGAAAGGGACATGATCCTGTTCCTTAATCTTTCTTTCTCAAAATACTATATTTACAAAAATCTCAATTATGATTCTTCTTAAGTTTGAATGGGCTCCTAATGAAACGATTATCAAAATCGGATCCTTTGGCCTGCATTACTACAGTCTGATGTTTGTNATTGCATTTGGAGTTGGATACTACATGATGCAAAAGTTTTATCGCCATGAAAAGGTGTCTGAATCTTTTGTTGAACAGCTCTTTGTTTACACCATCATTGGCACATTATTAGGAGCCAGATTGGGCGAAGTGTTCTTCTACAATTGGGATTATTTTCAAAATCACTTGGTCGAAATCCTACTGCCTATAAAAGAAACACCTAATGGGTGGGAATTTTCTGGATATCGAGGATTAGCCAGCCATGGAGCAGCTGTTGGTATTATCACCTCACTCTTTATTTATCAGAAAAAATACAGCTATAAACCTCTCCTTTGGATTTTAGACCGCTTGGCAATTACGGTGGCTTTTGCAGGTATTTTTATTCGCATTGGCAACTTTTTTAATTCTGAAATTGTTGGCAAATACAGCAACAGTGAATTTGGGGTCGTCTTTCTAAATCGTGGAGAAGTCATGCCAAGGCATCCTGCACAACTTTATGAGTCTTTGGGGTATCTTGTGGTTTTTATCATCTTACGTCACTTATATTGGAACACCAATCGAAAAGACCAAACGGGTTTTATTTTAGGAGCTTTTTTCGCTTTGCTATTCAGCGTACGCTTTCTTGTGGAATTCATCAAAGAAAGCCAAGGTGGTTTTGAGTCCGCTTTGGGAATATTTTCAACAGGACAATGGCTAAGCATACCGCTTATTCTTGTCGGTCTCTTTTTAATAAACAGAGCAAGAAAACAATCTCAGTAAACTGAGGTTACTCTTTTTTCTCTTCNTTTAAAGATTTTTTAGACAACGTATCGAACATTATTGGTGTTGCAATAAACATTGACGAATATGTTCCAACAATCACTCCGACAATCAACGCAAACATAAACCCACGTATNGCTTCACCTCCAAAGAGGAAGATTGCGAGAAGAACAACAAGCGTTGTCAACGAAGTGTTTAAGGTACGGCTCAGTGTACTATTCAGTGCAGTATTGACGATTTGAGCATATGGCCAGCTACTGTGTATGCGAGCAAACTCACGAATACGGTCAAACACAACCACGGTGTCATTCAGCGAGTAACCAATCACTGTCAACACAGCCGCAATAAATGCTTGGTTAATCTCCATGTTAAATGGCATAAACGTATATGTGAGTGAAAATACACCCAACACTACCAAGACATCATGGAATACTGCTGCAACTGCTCCAAGTGAAAATTGCCACTTACGGAAGCGTAAAAGAATGTAAAGAAACACGACAATCAAAGAGCCAAATACGGCTAAAAAGGAGTTTTTCTTAATGTCATCGGCAATGGTTGGTCCAACTTTGATCGATGACATAATTCCGATTTCCTTTTTCTCGCTGATAGTGGCAAAGCTTATATAATCAGTCCCATCAGGAAGATACGATTGCAAAGCACTGTACATCAGCTGTTTAATTTCATCATCCACAGCTGCGCCTTCAACATCGACTTTATAATTGGTGGTGATTTTAAGTTGGTTGTCATTCCCAAATATTTTTGCTTCAGCGTTCCCCAAAACCGTGACAAGATCAGATTGAACTTCTGCAGAATTGATCGCTTGGTCAAAACGAACCGTATAGGAACGTCCACCAACAAAATCGACACCTTGATTTAACCCGTTGGTAAACAATGAGGAAACAGCAACAATAATCAACACACCAGAAATCAAATAAGCGAACTTGCGTTTTGTCAGGAAAGTNATAGTTAAATTTCTAAATAAATTCTTCGTTATGGATGTCGAAAATGTAAGTGATTTCTTTTTAGTAACACGAGAGTTAACCAAGATTCTAGTGATGAAAATCGCTGTAAAAAGAGAAGTCGCAATACCAATCAGCAAGGTTGTAGCAAAACCTTTGATCGGACCTGTTCCAAACAAGAACAAGATCAAAGCTGTCAAGCCTGTTGTAATGTTAGCATCTAAGATAGAAGAAAGTGCATTTTGAAAACCATCTGAAACAGAAAGCTTCAACCCTTTTTCTTTATTTAACTCCTCACGAATTCTTTCGAAAATAAGAACATTGGCGTCAACAGACATACCAATTGTTAGTACTATACCAGCGATACCCGGAAGCGTAAGAACTGCGCCTAAGCCAGCGAGTATTCCAAAAATTAGTATGATATTTAATGTCAAGGCGATATCAGCAAAAAACCCTGCTCGACCGTAATAGAACATCATCCAAACGAGAACAAGAATTAACGCAATCATAAACGAATTGACACCACTTTCAATTGCCTCCGCTCCTAATGATGGGCCAATGATTTCAGATTGAATAATTTCAGCTGCCGCTGGGAGTTTACCAGCACGTAGTACATTTGCTAAATCCGTTGCTTCGTTTACCGAAAACTGGCCCGAAATTTCAGAGCGTCCTCCAGAAATGGCACCTTTTGAAACACCAGGCGCAGAATAGACGAGATTGTCAAGTACAATAGCGATATTTCCATTCTCACGAAATGCTTTTCCTGTCATTTCTTCCCAAATACGCGCGCCTTTTGCATTCATTTGCATGCTTACGGCTGGAGAGTTGAATTGGTCGTATGTACTTCTAGCATCAACAATAACACTACCCCCTAATGGAGGTGTGTTTGATCGGTTTGCGCGAATAGCATATAAATCAACAAGTTCAGAATTTGGATCGCCTTTACTCCACAGAAACTTTGTGAATCTAAGCTCGGCAGGCAAAAGGCTTCTTACTTCAGAGCGTCTGAGGTAACTGTCAAAGATTGGTTGGTCTTTTTCAGCAATTCTGACCAATACCGGACCTGGAAAATCGGAGTCAACAATCAAATCAAAAATTGGATTTTGAACAACCGAAACCGAATCTTGTTGCGCTTCGATATCTGCTAGCAAGTCATCAATTTCAGAATCATCATCTTTTGGTTCATCTGTTGGTTTTTGAACCACAANAGATTTTAGCGTTTCGTTTGCTTGAAACAAGAAGTTCAATAATTTGTCTTTTGATTCTGTTTCCCAGAACTCAAGTTGCGCTGTGCTTTGCAATAAATTCTTTACACGCTCAATGTCACGTGCGCCAGGAAGCTCAACCAAAATACGGCCAGAATTTCCAAGTCGTTGAATGTTTGGTTGTGTAACGCCAAACTTGTCAATACGTTTACGTAGCACCTCGAATGCAGAAACAATAGACTCGTCTATTTTAATGCGGATGATAGGTCTAGCCTCCTCATCGGACATNTCAATACGAATATCATCGCTTAATGTACGATTGGCAAATATGCTAGGGCTCGCTAATTTTTGATCTCCTTTTAAAGATTCAAAAGCAGTGAAAAAGCTTTCTACATAACTTTCGTCAGAAGACTTTTGCAGCTCGTCCGCTTGGCCAAGTGCTTGGTTAAACAATGGACTACGTGTGTTTTCGGCAAGACCTTTAAGGATGTCTTTTACCGAAATTTGAAGAATTACATTGATTCCTCCTTTGAGGTCAAGGCCTTTGTTGAGTTCTCTAGCTTTAGCATTGGTATAACCAAAATGATGATCACTAGCGACAGAATCAAGGTATTGACGTTCGGTTGCATTTAATGCATCAAAATAATTAGGTGTGTTGGCATCAACCTGAGATTCAGCATATAATCGTGCCTTATCTTCCGTTTGATTAACAATAAAAGTGAAAGAGAGTTGGTAAATACTTACCAACACAAACAACACAGCGAATAATTTTACGAGTCCGTTATTTTGCATGACAGTTTGTTTTTAATCATATAAGCAGGCAAATATAGCGCTAACTTATAATAAAGTTGTGAAATTAAATTAATCTGATTTTAGAATTCCTGATAGAGCATTGTTCATCGTCCGAACAGCAGAAGCACTTTTGTTAAATGCTGATTTCTCATCAGGATCTAAATTCAAGTCAACAATGGCCTCCCATCCATTTCTTCCGATGATCGTAGGTACACCAATACAGAGATCTGAATGCCCATACTCCCCATCGAGCATGACAGAGCAAGGAATAATTCTTTTTTGGTCGTGGAGAATGCTGTTTACCAAATAGGCAACCGATGCGCCAGGTGCATACCAAGCAGAGGTTCCAAGTAATTTTGTTAAAGTAGCACCTCCTACCATTGTAGCAGAAGCCACCTCCTCCAGTTGCTTAGGTGATAGAATAGATGATACCGGGATTCCGTTGTGTGTAGCAAAACGAGTAAGCGGAATCATCGTTGTATCTCCATGCCCTCCGATGACCATACCATGAATATCGTTGGCGGGCTTATCCAAAGCCAATGACAAATATGTTTTGAAGCGACTGCTATCCAGAGCTCCTCCCATACCGATTACTCGGTTTTTTGGTAAGCCAGTTGATTTTAAAGTTAAATAAGTCATGGTGTCCATTGGGTTTGACACGACAACAATTACGGTTTTAGGCGAGTGTTCTAGCACTTGATCAGCAACGCCTTTAACGATTCCAGCGTTGATGCCAATAAGTTCTTCACGTGTCATTCCGGGCTTACGCGGTACTCCTGATGTAATTACGACAACATCACTATTTGCTGTTTTTGAATAGTCTGATGTTGTGCCAACAATGCGTGTGTTGAACCCTAAGGTTGTGGCCGTTTGCATCATATCAAGTGCTTTACCTTCTGCAAAACCCTCTTTGATATCAAGCAAAACAACTTCACTAGCCATTCCTTGATAGGCAATAGCATCTGCGCAAGTAGCGCCAACATTACCAGCGCCTACAATTGTTACTTTCATTGGTTTGTATTCTTAATTTTGGAATTCGTTTTATTTTTGATTTGTCTTAGGCATCAATATTCGCATATTTTGCATTCTTCTCTATAAATTCTCTTCGGGGTGGAACTTCATCTCCCATAAGCATAGAAAAAATACGGTCGGCCTCGCCACCATTATCAATAGTCACTTGACGGAGTGTTCGATACTCTGGATTCATTGTCGTTTCCCACAATTGACCAGCATTCATCTCTCCAAGACCTTTGTATCGCTGAACCGAGCTTCCTTGCCCGAATTCTTTTTGCAATATATCCCGCTGATCGTCACTCCAAGCATACTGCTTTTTAGCTCCTTTCTTAACCAAATATAGCGGTGGTGTGGCTATATAAATATATCCGTTTTCGATGAGCTCACGCATATAACGGAAAAAGAAAGTTAAAATCAGTGTAGAAATGTGGCTCCCATCGACATCCGCATCACACATAATCACAATTTTATGATAACGTAATTTGTCTAGATTTAGAGCTTTGCTATCTTCCTCTGTACCTATTGTGACACCTAATGCGGTGTAGATGTTTCGAATTTCTTCGTTCTCAAACACTTTATGCTGCATGGCCTTCTCGACATTCAAGATTTTTCCACGAAGAGGAAGGATCGCTTGAAAGTGTCTGTCACGACCTTGTTTGGCCGTACCACCCGCAGAATCTCCCTCGACAAGGAACACTTCACATTCAGCAGGATCTTGCGAAGCACAGTCAGAGAGTTTTCCAGGAAGTCCTCCTCCACTCATGACGGTCTTACGTTGCACCATTTCTCGAGCTTTCCGAGCAGCATGTCGCGCATGAGCTGCCAAAATAACTTTCTCAACGATTATCTTTGCGTCGTTGGGATGTTCCTCCAAATAGCTTTCTAGCATTTCAGAAACGGTCTGAGAAACTGCCGAGGTTACATCTCGGTTACCTAGTTTGGTTTTTGTTTGCCCTTCAAATTGTGGCTCTGCTACTTTAACAGAGACAATAGCAGTCAATCCCTCACGGAAATCATCACCTGAAATTTCAAACTTGAGCTTGTCAAGCATACCAGAAGCATCCGCGTACTTCTTCAATGTAGATGTTAATCCTCTTCTAAACCCAGAAAGGTGTGTTCCACCCTCGTGGGTGTTAATGTTATTCACATAAGAGTGAAGGTTTTCGTTGAACGAGGTGTTGTAAACCATCGCAACCTCAACAGGAATATCGTTTTTTGAACCTTCCATAGAAATCACTTCCTCAATCAATGGCTCTCGATTCGCGTCAAGAAAACGAATAAATTCTTTTAATCCTTCTTTAGATTGAAAAAGTTCACCTTCTTCGTTTGGNTCATCACCTCTTAGATCAATTAAGCGTAGTGAAATTCCTTTATTAAGATAAGCCAACTCACGAAGTCTGCCTGCCAAAGTATCATAATTAAAATCAATGGTCTGAACAAAAATGGTGGTGTCAGGGGTGAAAGTGACGATCGTTCCTGTTTTGTCTGTTGTCCCAATTTTTTTAACATCATAGAGTGCTTTCCCTCGCTCATATTCCTGCTCCCAGACTTCACCGTCGCGATGAACTGTAGCCCTCATATGCTGAGACAATGCATTCACACAAGAAACTCCAACTCCGTGAAGTCCCCCAGAAACTTTATACGAATCTTTATCAAATTTTCCTCCTGCTCCAATCTTTGTCATAACGACTTCAAGTGCAGAAACTCCTTCTTTCTTATGTATTCCAACAGGGATTCCTCGTCCGTTATCCTCTACCATCAAGGACTGATCTGCGTTGATTGTGACTGTGATTACATCACAGTGGCCAGCAAGAGCTTCATCAATTGAATTATCGACGACTTCATAGACCAAATGGTGTAATCCACGAACGCCGACATCCCCAATGTACATGGACGGACGCTTTCTAACATGCTCCATGCCTTCTAGGGCCTGAATACTGTCTGCTGAATATTGATTTTCTTGGTTATTTTCACTCATAGTTCTTGGTAATTTATTTAACTAAACCACATTCTTTCAAAGATACCGCTAATCATACGATTTAACTTATTGATAAGATCGTAAAATCGGCAAGTTATTAACAACAATGTGTGAAAAAAAACCTACTTATATGCATCATTATGCACTGCGCCAATCGCTCGTCCTGAAGGCTCATTCATGTTTTGAAAAGAGGCGTCCCAAGCCAATGCAGTTGGTGTGCTACAAGCCACAGAAGGAACCGATGGAACGGTCAAAGCAGCTGTCTCAGATGGAAAATGCTCTTCAAAAATCGAGCGGTAATAATACTCCTCTTTAGTGCGTGGTGTCTGAGCGGGAAATCGGTGATGAGCCACTTCCATGTCTGTATCACTTACTTCTGCATGAACTACGTCTTTTAGTGTGTCAATCCACTCATACCCTACTCCATCACTAAATTGCTCTTTTTGTCGCCATGCTACGCTTTCTGGAAGGTATTCTTCAAATGCCTTGCGCAACACCCATTTTTCCATACGCTCTGGCGTTATCATTTTGTCTTGTGGATTGATTCGCATCGCCACGTCCATAAACTCTTTATCAAGAAAAGGCACACGACCCTCAATTCCCCAAGCAGCAAGTGATTTATTCGCTCGTAGGCAATCGTATTGATACAACTTATCAAGTTTTCTTACCGTTTCATCATGAAATTCTTTAGCATCTGGAGCCTTGTGGAAATAAAGATAGCCGCCAAAAACTTCATCGGCACCCTCTCCTGAAAGAACCATTTTTATGCCCATGGACTTGATAACGCGAGCAAGCAAATACATAGGCGTAGATGCACGAACTGTGGTGATGTCATATGTCTCTAAATGATAAATCACATCTCGGATAGCATCCAAGCCTTCTTGCACTGTAAATGTTACTTCATGGTGNACTGTTCCGATATGCTTTGCCACCTTTTGTGCAGCAGCAAGATCTGGAGATCCCACAAGCCCTACAGAAAAAGAATGTAGTTGCGGCCACCATGCTTCGTTTGTATCATCTGATTCGATACGTTTTTTTGCAAACTTTTTAGCCAAAGCCGATGTAATGGAAGAGTCTAGCCCTCCTGAAAGTAAAACACCATAGGGGACATCACTCATTAACTGACGATGGACAGCATCTTCTAAGGACTGCTGCAAATCTTCAATGCTAGTTGGATTGTCTTTAACTACGTCATAGTCACGCCAGTCACGGTCATACCATTTTGTGAGCTCTCCGGTACTACTTTCATAAAAATGTCCTGGAGGAAAAACTTCAATTTTTGTGCAGTACCCCTCTAGGGACTTTAATTCGGAAGCAAAGTATAGTGTGCCACTTGCGTCCCAACCCATATAAAGCGGAATAATACCCATATGATCACGGGCAGCAAAAAAGGTGTTCTTTTCAGCATCGTAGAGAACAAAGGCGAAAATACCATTTAATTCGTCGACAAACTCGACGCCTTTTTCTTGATATAAGCCTAGAATAACTTCACAGTCAGAGCCTGTTTGATATGCATATTTTGTCGTTTGCTTGCGTAACTCACGATGATTATAAATCTCTCCATTTGCGGCTAATACGAGTTTTTTGTCTTCACTGTATAGTGGCTGTTTACCAGACGTTGGATCAACAATTGCCAAACGCTCATGCGCTAAAATCGCATGTTCTGCCACATGAATTCCACTCCAATCTGGTCCTCGATGACGAATACGCTTAGACATGGAAAGCAGTTGAGGTCGCAATTCTTCCATTTGGATTTTATCATTGTAAGCACAAACTATACCGCACATAATAAATTTTTTGGCAAAGATATGGTTCTGAAAAACAATTAAAACATAAAAGTGGAAATTGATTAAAATTTATTGCTTATTCCTAGTTTTTGGTTATGTGTTTGCTTGTAAAAAATGAAAAATAAGTTAAAAAGTTTCAAAATGTTTGTGTAAGAGTTTTTATTTTAGAGGTCTAAATGATGTCGGAACAAATAATCACTTTACAAGACGCAACAATTTACCAGCATAAAAAAATGGTGTTGGATAACGTGTCATTCACCCTCGAAAAAGGTTCGTTTGTGTACCTCATTGGTAGAACGGGCACAGGAAAAAGTAGTTTATTAAAAACTCTATACGGGGATTTAAAGCTTCAAAAAGGCTCAGGAAGTGTTGTCGGCAATGACCTTCGTAAGCTTCGGGAACGTCGTATTCCGGATCTACGTCGTAAACTCGGCGTTGTTTTTCAGGATTTTCAACTTTTATCTGATCGTAGTGTGGAACGAAATTTAGACTTTGTATTGCGTGCCACTGGATGGAAAGACAGTAGTAAACGAAAAGATCGCATTGTTGAAGTGCTTGGTGCCGTTGGACTTGAAGATAAGGGCAGTTTTTTTCCTCATGCCCTATCAGGAGGTGAACAACAGCGTATTGCCATCTCGCGTGCGTTACTCAATAATCCTGATCTGATTTTAGCGGATGAACCTACCGGTAATCTCGACCCAATCACCAGTCAGGAAGTCATGGAATTGTTGCAAACAATTAATGCAAAAGGAACAACCATACTAATGGCAACGCATGATTTTGGTCTCATTTCAAAGCACCCAAAAAAAACACTCATGTGTGAGAACAAAGCGATTGTCGAGGTTCAAAAAAACAACGGCTAGTTTTGTTCAATTAACGCCTTCCATTCTTTTGCAATTTTTTCCATTGACAGATGCGAAACTGATTGTTTTGCGTAAAAACATAGTTTTTCATACAACGCTACGTCATTAATCATTCGATTCAAAGCGCTAGTCATCTCGCTTTTATCATCTTTTGGTACAAGTAGCCCATTTTTCTCGTGCCTAACAATTTCTTTTGGACCTGTCGGACAGTCATAGGAAACCACAGGCGTTCCACATGCTAAGGACTCAATCAGGACCATTGGAAACCCTTCGATTTTACTCGTTAACATCAAAAACACAGCGTTTTTGTAATAAATGAAGGGATTTTCTTTAAATCCTAAAAAATGAATGATATTTGAAAAGTTAGTTTCTTTCGCACAATTTTTAAACTCCACGGCCGACTTACCATCTCCCAATACAACTAGATGAATTCCTTTTGCAGGCAATTCTGACTTTACATAACATTCAATGGCATGATCAAGTTGCTTAACGTTATCATCCATCCGACCAGCAAACAATACAAACGGATAATCAGCATCCAAGCTGCCATTGCACTTTTTTCGTAGCAAATCGAAATCGATCGGATTATAAATGGTTTTAGAATTCGACAAACCTATTGAAATTAGCATCTCATTTATCGAATTTGAAACAGACACACAAGCATAAGCCTTATTATACATTTTGGTAAAAAATTTGAAGGGCTTAGGAATGTATCTATCAATTAAAGATAGATGAAACATATATATGATTTTAGACCAATTGGGGTAAATAATAAACAAAAACAATATTTCGAAAAATGTATTTTTTCGACTTCTTAAATCAAGTATAAAATCATATTTACCTATCCTAAGCTGAAAAAAAAGTAAAAAAAATGCTCTAATTAAATAAAAAAATAAAAAAGGGCTCTTTTTGTTAACTCCTAGGGGTTTTAGTGAGCCACTGTGAGGGTATTCAATTGTATTATAAACAGGGTATAATTCGACATGATAACCTAACTCAAAAAGGACTTTAGAAAGTAATGACGAGACTCTTTCTGTCCCTCCATTTGCTAAAGAGGGCGTTATAATTGCTATTTTTTTGATCATTGTTTATGCAAATAAAGACAATCTAAAGCGATGTCATTGAATTATCTTATATTAGTTTAGGTGAAACTCTCCATCCATATCTTAACATACAATTGCGCAGCACACATTTCAGAATGTTTGGAGTCGATAATAACCCAACAAACAACTTTCCCATTTGAAATTGTGATTGGCGATGATGCATCCTTAGACAAAACGTCAGAAATAATAAAAACTTATGTCGCCAAAAACAAAAATATTCATCTTAAAACTCATGCAAAAAACAAAGGTATTTTAGACAACTTCCAAGACACCTTACAAAGATGCCAAGGTACTTATATTTTTGACCTAGCTGGTGATGATTATTTAAAGTCTTCAAATGCACTTCAAATTTTGGTTGACGAGCTCGACAGCAACCCTACATACTCATTTGTGGATAGTGGGTTTGATTGTTATTACCAAAGAAGCGGAAAGGTTTCCGAGTTTGAAAATAAATTACAACTAGAATTGTCAAAAGAAAAATACATAAACCGTCATAAAGTATACGGAACTAGTTTAATGGGCTGTTGTTATCGAAAATCTGCTATTGAAAAGCATGTCGATTTTGAAGAATATAAAAAACAAAATATTGACTTTGAAGACTATCCAATATTAACGGACTTGATGATGAATACTGAATTTGGACTTATTCCAAAAGTATTGAGTGTATATCGCAAACACAGGGATTCTCACTCTCATAAAGCANATTCGTATTTNANNGCAAAATTATATTTTGCAAAAAAATACAACTNCTCTAAACTAGAGCTGACCAAAATTTATCAAGTCCATGAGGAACACATGCTTCACAACGCAAGTTTAATCAGTGACAAAAAAACAGGGCGAAAAAATTATAAACCATTTCGCCAACCCATGTTTCGGAATTTCGTGTATTTCTTATCGAGCCAGAGTCATTTAGCACGAAAAGTCTTTAATCTTTTTCGAAAAATTTGAAACGTTCACTAAAGTAAAATGTCGCCCAAATCAAATACAACAAATAAGTCGCAGCAAAAGCGATTGACGCACCNACAGTCCCATAGATATTGACAAACAGTAAGCTAAACNTCAAATAAACAAGCCCTGAGACAAGCTCGGATACAATAAAAAGACGTGTTAGTCTTTTAGCAATCATGATGAATGACATCGTAAACGAAAGTAATTTTAGGAAAGTCCCGAAAAGTTCCCACTTCAGCAGATAAAATGCTTCTAAGAAACTAGTTGTGTATAACAACGGAATGACTTTATCTCCCAGGGCATAAACCAACAACAAAGCAGGAAGAGCAAAAGCAACTAAAAATTTAGCACCCCATAGCACGACTTGTCTTAACTCCTTCCCTGTTTTTGCCTCTACAAGCTTTGGGAGATAATACAATGAGATGGATGAGATCGCTAGACTACTAATAAACATCGAAAATTTGCTATATCCTTCCCAAAATGATGCGAGTTCAACACCAGCGGTTTGCACAAGAACAACACGAATAACAATCAATACTGATGGAAATACAATTGCTGCAATTGCTGACATTAAGGTGTATGACAACAAAGGTCTAAAGACGAAGAAACAAATGGGTTTGGCAAAAAGAGTAGCAACAAATCGTTTTGCATTTGGAATAAAAAGCATATACGAAATAAACAAGGTGATACTAGGCACAAACACACTGATAATGAGACCTAAAATACCATGGAAATAGATAAGTGGAATCGAAACTCCCAGACTGAGTAACGATGCAATAAAGGAGTTTAAAACGACTGTTTTGTATTCTTTTTGGCCATGAAAAAAAGACTGAAACAAAGTGTACAGCATAAAACACAACAGACCCACAATGACACCGCCAGTCAACCAAAGGCGGGTAAGATGATCACTGTCATCCAATTGTAAAAGATCAAAAATTTGAGCAGAAANAAGAATGTAAATGAGTAGAGAGNTTGTTAGGCCAATCAACATGAGTGACATACAAGCTTGGAGTATAAAAGAAATTCGATTTTTATATTCTCCAGAAATATATTTTACAGCTCCCTCATAGATACCCGCACCACTCATTTGTTGCAAAATCACATACACACTTTTCAGATTCCCAACAAGAAGAAGAGCAGAGGGGCCCAAAAACACAACTGTAATTTTGTTAATGATAAGTGAAGAAACAGCTTTAACAAGCTGTGCGATACCGTTGAGTATCGTGTATAGCGATCCGCGAGATAACATTACCTTATCAACTTTTCGATTAGGTGATAGTGAGACACTTTTGTTTTGTAAAAATCATGTGTCAGCGTACTACCTCCAAAACTTTCTTTCCAGTAGCTAAGTGTTTGGTTTAACACATGCCCATTATCTTCGTTTGAATGACCAAAACTAAAGTATTCAAAGTCATTCGATTTTTCAGTAATGATATGCGAAAACAAATACGACAATGCATCTTTAGATTTTCCATAGGGAGTCGCTGAAATATATTGTGCTAAAGAAGTTTTTTTAGTCGTAAACAAAGTCGTTCCTCCCACTATNTTATTGCCTTCGTAGATGTCATATTGCNTAATGTTTTCNGGAAAAGAATCCTTTAAAAACTGTATTTCATCTAAAGAGTGAACCGGCTTACCATCATGACTTATTTGCAAATTGGGAATCAAAACATCATTCCAAAATGGCGCCATATCNTTGGTCTCTCGAATATCAAAACNATGCGACTTTGCCAACTTAATTCTTCGCTTTCTGTTTTCGTTGGGTCTATACATTGATGGCTTTAGACATATCGCTGCATCTCTTCGGTAAAGCTCTGACTTAGTCACAAAAAAAGCGTAATTCATTTCGTCAGAGGGAGTCAATTGATACAACGATGGTATTTGCTTTACAATCAGTTCTTTTATTCCTTTTTCATCAAAGTATTTTAGTACGACATAAAAAGCAGATAAAGCGTCTTGTAGTTTGATCAATTGCTTGAGAACCAATCCAGCATAACTTAATCCCTGATGGGAATAGGCGATGTCATCTTTGATGTTTGCAGGCAAAACAGCAATCAGTCGGTCATTTTTATAAATCATCAGAGATGAGTCATCAAACCGTTCTCCGTGATAATTTATGAACTTTCGTGTGAGCATAAAAGTTCCATTCTTGGCATTACTCACAAAGTCATCCCAAGCTTGACTAGCGCCTTCTGAGAACTCAACGACTTTATACTCTGCTTCCAACATCTTCTTTATATTAAACTCAAAAGAATCGTTGTTTATTATGATTTTGTAAAAATCATAGTGATTAGCCCAACTGCTTTTCTTTACGTTTACGTTCGTTTTCGTCTAAGAAAATTTTACGTAATCGCTGTGAGTTTGGCGTCACTTCAACATACTCATCTTTTTGGATGTATTCAAGTGCTTCTTCCAAACTAAAGGTTATTGGCGGCGCAATTTTCACCTTATCGTCTGAGCCAGAAGCACGAACGTTCGATAATTTTTTGGTCTTTGTGACATTCACAACCAAATCGTCAGCTCTGGAATTTTCTCCAATCACTTGACCTGTGTAAATTTCTTGACCAGGGTGAACAAAAAACTTTCCGCGATCTTGTAGCTTGTCTAAAGAATATGGAATGGCAGTACCTTTTTCCATAGAAATCAACGAACCGTTAATACGTCCTGGTATTTCTCCTTTATATGCTTCAAAATTGATAAAACGATGGTTCATAATTGCTTCTCCTGCGGTTGCTGTTAGGAGTTGGTTTCTCAACCCAATAATTCCTCTTGACGGAATTTTAAACGAACAAATCATGCGACCACCTTTTGGTCCCATCGCAACAATTTCTCCTTTACGTGTAGTGACCATCTCCACTGCTTTACCAGAAACTTCTTCTGGCAAGTCAATAGTCAGTTCCTCGATTGGCTCGCACTTTACACCATCAATCTCTTTAATGATGACCTGTGGCTGGCCAATTTGTAATTCGTAACCTTCTCTGCGCATGGTTTCGATCAGTACGGACAAGTGAAGAACACCACGTCCATAGACGATAAATTTATCTGCGGCATCGGTTTCTTCAAGTCGCATAGCAAGGTTTCGCTCTAGCTCACGTTCCAAACGATCTTTGATGTGGCGTGAGGTTACAAACTTGCCCTCTTTTCCAAAAAACGGAGAGTCATTGATCGTGAAGAGCATACTCATAGTTGGTTCGTCAATAGCGATGGTAGGGAGACCTTCTGGCGTAATGGCATCAGCGATGGTGTCGCCAATTTCAAAATCATCTAGCCCAACAACAGCACACAAGTCACCAGCAACAACCTGATCAACTTTTTTTCTGCCCAGTCCGTCAAAAACCAATAACTCTTTGATTTTTGACTTCACGACAGTCTCATCACGCTTGACTAGAGAAACCGTGTCCGTAGAGTTGAGTACGCCACGATGCAAACGACCAATCGCAATTCGTCCTGTAAACGAAGAATAATCCAAAGAGGTGATCAGCAATTGCGTTGATCCCTCCTCCACTTTTGGAGAAGGAATGTGTTTAATAACTGCGTCTAATAATGGTTCCACAGAATCTGTTTGCTTTTTCCAATCATCGGACATCCAATTGTTCTTTGCTGATCCGTATAAAACAGGGAAATCGAGTTGCCATTCTTCAGCACCTAATTCAAACATCAAGTCAAAAACAGCCTCATAGACCTCTTCTGGCGTACAGTTTTCTTTGTCTACTTTATTCACAACCACAATGGGCTTTAATTTTAAGTCGATTGCTTTTTGAAGCACAAATCGAGTTTGAGGCATTGGGCCTTCAAAGGCATCTACAAGCAACAAAACGCCATCAGCCATATTAAGGACTCGCTCAACTTCACCTCCAAAGTCGGCGTGACCAGGCGTATCGATAATATTAATTTTGTTGTCTTTATAAGGTACCGATACATTTTTGGATAGGATTGTGATCCCTCTTTCTCTCTCCAAATCGTTGTTATCTAAAATAAGTTCGCCTTTGGATTCGTTGTCACGAAAAAGTTGACAATGATGAAGAATCTTATCTACTAGGGTCGTTTTGCCATGATCGACGTGTGCAATGATGGCGATGTTTCGAATATTTTTCATGAAAAAATTTGCGGCGCAAAGGTACATTTTTATTCCTTAGAAATATCATTTCCATAACAACGTACGAATCTGTATTTTTGCGACATGAAAAGTTTTATTCAAAAACAATCCCAATCGAGCTCTTTTTTTTTACTCTGTGGTCCATGCGCCATTGAGGGGGAAGACATGGCGCTGCGCATTGCAGATCATATGGTTAAACTCACCGACAAACTTGGCATTCCCTATGTTTTTAAGGGAAGTTTTAAGAAAGCTAACCGAAGTCGTATTGATAGTTTTACAGGAATTGGAAACGAAAAAGCACTTCAAATTCTCCAAAAAGTAGGACAAACATTTGATGTACCTACCGTTACTGACATCCACGAAGTCGAAGATGCTGCATTAGCAGCAAACTACGTTGACGTTTTACAAATCCCTGCCTTTCTCGTTCGTCAGACTGACTTGGTTGTCGCAGCTGCCAAAACAGGGAAATATATCAACCTCAAAAAAGGACAGTTTATGAGTCCTGAAAGCATGGTGCATGCTGTTAAAAAAGTAACCGACTCTTCCAATGACAATGTTTGGATTACAGATCGAGGCACCATGTTTGGCTACCAGGATATGGTGGTTGATTTTCGAGGGATTCCTGTGATGAAACAGTATGCACCTACCATTTTAGACGTCACACATTCTTTACAACAACCCAACCAATCGAGTGGCGTTACAGGTGGTCGTCCTGAATTGATCGAAACTATCGCTCGTGCTGGGGTCGCGACTGGTGTCGATGGCTTATTTATGGAGACCCATTTTGATCCAAAAAACGCTAAAAGTGACGGTGCAAATATGCTCCCACTCGAACTGGCAGAGGGCATATTGACTCGTTTGGCGCGTCTGCATCAAACCGTTTCTTCGCTTTAAAAAGTTAGATGTAAAATTTTTACCTTTGCAACGCCCTCTGGAAGGGCAACGTTCATTGAAACACATCGGGGTCGACTGGTATTGACAGCGAGATAGATGTGACGGTAAGCAAGTCGAGCGCTGGACTACAGCTCGTGAATCTCATAGTACCACCATTTTAAATGGCGAGAATAACTACGCTCTTGCAGCCTAATCGACTGAATTATAGTAAGTCCAGGCCTTTGTCCCACTAGGTGGGAAGGTGAGATGTCTTGGTGCGGCCCTTGTTGACGGCAACACAATTCAAGACACCATTAAAGTCAACATAGAAACCTTGGAACTTCGACATGGTTTTAAAATAAAGAAGGTAAGGTGTAGATAGGCAGTTTTCGGTCAGTCTGCTCTCGAAAATTAAACGAAAACTAAACTTGTAGAAAGCAGTTGTATCGCTTGTTTGGACGAGGGTTCGATTCCCTCCGACTCCACAGATTATTTTCAGAAATAATAATTTATTCTTGAAAATATTTTTTTTAATCTTTAAGAAGAAAATTTACATGGAAGTATTGATCACTCCATTGATTATCAGAAAGGGTTGTTAAATTTGAGGGAAATGTTTCGTCACCATCTGTGTTTCTTGAAAAAAATGGAGATGATGTCACATTCAAAGGAGTAATTCTACTATCATAATCTGAACTTACTAAATTTGAATCAAAATACCCAAACTTACTTGAACCCTCATAATTTCCGATAATGAGGTATTCATTTCCCGGAAGCAAAACAAAATCATCAATTCTAATATACCTTGAATTTCCAATAACAACCCCAGTTGAAGCAGTTATCACTTTTTCCAAAACCAAAACATCATTTTTATAGATAGCTATTGGAACTGAAAAATTGGATGCATCTGGGCAAGAGCTGAATTCATCATTTACTTCAATGTTATGCCCTTCATCCCAGGCACCTATTGCAGTTATGGTTTGTGTGTCACTGACGCTAAATTTAAATCCAAGCCAAAACCCTTCACAAGATACTCCAGAGTACGATTTATTGTTATGGTTAATTGCTGCAGTTCCTTGTGGG
>JGI26084J50262_1000335_pt1 | contig 27175 bp, 29 predicted proteins | sample SaaInl6LU_22_DNA_FD_50262 | JGI IMG/M metagenome (IMG submission 50262) | reverse complement strand
AAACTTGCTGATTATCATATTAAACTTAGACCAGGAACAAATGTGGCTGTTTTAAATATGATGTTACATTTTATATTAAAAGCAAACCTTTATGATAAAGATTTTGTTAGAGATAGAACTGAAGGTTTTGCGAATTTCATTAAAGAAATTGAGAGACAAGATATGGATCATCTAGCGAAAGTCGCTGGTGTTGATAAACAGTTAGTTAAAGAAGCAGCAATTGCTTATGCGACAGCTAAAAACTCTATGGAATTCCACGGTTTAGGAGTTACTGAACAAGAACAAGGNTCTAAGACGGTGATGTTAATTGCTGATCTTGCAATGATTACTGGAAATATTGGTAGAAAAGGTGTTGGAGTTAACCCATTAAGAGGACAAAATAATGTCCAAGGTGCAGCTGACATGGGTTGTCAACCTCATCAAGGTGCTGGTTATTTTGAAGTAGCTGATGAAAAAGTTCAAAATTTCTACACTGAAAAATATGGAGTGGTTCACCCAACCAAAGCAGGATTAAAAATTCCAGAAATGTTTGATGGTGCTATTAATAAAGAAGTTAAAGCNGTCTGGATTATTGGAGAAGATATTGTTCAAACAGATCCAAATAGTGCACATGTGGTTCAGGCAATGAACTCGTTAGAATTATTAGTTGTTCAAGAAATTTTTATGAGTGAAACAGCAAAACTTGCAACAGTAGTATTACCTGGAACAACTTTCTTAGAAAAAAATGGAACCTTTACTAATACCGAAAGAAGAATTCAAAGAGTTAATCGAGCTGTTCCTCCATTACCTGGTACTAAAACTGATGGAACAATTGTAACAGACATGATGCAAAAATTAGGCTTTGACCAACCTGAATATGACGCTGATCAAGTTCTAGCAGAAATAGCAGATGTTGTTCCATTCTTTAAAGGTGTAACAAGAGAAAGACTTGGTAAAATGGGATTACAGTGGCCAGTTCAAGAAGATGGAACAGACACTCAAATTTTACACCAAGAAACTTTCAAACTTGGAAAAGGACGTCTTAAAAACTTTGATTGGAAAGAGTCTACAGAAATTGAAACTAATAAAAAAGAATATCCATTAATTTTAACAACTAGTAGAGTTCTACAACATTACAATGCTGCAACGATGACAAGACGTACAAGTAACATCAATATAGTTTCTGAAGACTTATTATTAGTTCACCCAAATGATGCTAACAAAAGAGAGTTAAATACAGGTGACATAGCAAGACTTTATTCTGGACGAGGAGAAGTTGCTCTAAAAGTAGAGGTTACAGATAAAGTTAAAGAAGGCATAGTATTCACAACATTCCATTTTCCAGAACATATGGTCAATATGGTAACCGGTCATGGTAAAGATGAAGAAACAATGTGTGCAGAATATAAAGTGTCAGCAGTTGAAGTTCAAAAAATCTCAAACCAATTTAAAACTGAAATCAAGCCAAAAGAAAATCAAGCAGAAGTTAACTAATCGATAAAATGACAATTGGTTGGCATTTCGACAATAGTTATTCAAGATTACCAAAAACATTCAAAGAAAATATCAATCCTGTTGCAGTAAATGCACCAGAAATATTAATATTAAATAAAGATCTGGCAAATAAATTAGATCTAGATTTTTCAAATATTAATGATGACGACTTATCAAAAATTTTTTCAGGAAATCTATTGCCTGAAGGATCTAACTCTATAGCGCAAGCTTATGCTGGTCACCAATTTGGTCATTTTACAATGCTTGGTGATGGAAGAGCTGTTTTAATCGGCGAACACCTGACCAAAAATAATGAACGATTTGATATACAATTCAAAGGTTCTGGTAGAACTCCATTCTCACGAAGTGGTGACGGTAGGGCTGTTTTAGGCCCAATGTTGAGAGAATATATAATAAGTGAAGCAATGCATTTTTTAAAAATACCTACTACTAGAAGTTTAGCGGTAGTTAAAACTGGTGAAGATGTGGTTAGGGAACAAATTTCACAAGGTGCAATTCTTACAAGGGTGGCCTTAGGCCATCTAAGAGTTGGAACATTTCAATACATTGCTGCAAAACAAAATATTAGTGATTTAGAAATCTTAATTAATTACACAATTGAAAAGTACTACCCCAATATAAAATCATCAAAGAATAAAGCATTAGACTTACTAAATGTTTTAATCGAAAAACAAACCCAACTTGTAATTGATTGGATGCGTGTTGGTTTTATTCATGGGGTTATGAATACTGACAATATGTCTATCTCTGGTGAAACAATTGATTATGGTCCTTGTGCCTTTATGGATGTTTATGATCCTAAAACAGTTTTTAGTTCAATAGATCAACTAGGTAGGTATGCCTATGAAAATCAACCAAAAATTACCAAATGGAATTTAACAAGGTTTGCTGAATGTCTAATTCCTCTTATTAGTGCCAATGAAGATGAAGCGATTAAATTAGCCACAGAAGCTTTAGATAAATTTGAACAAAATTATGAAACAAAATGGTTAAATATGATGAGAGATAAACTTGGGTTATATGGTGAAGATAAAGAAGATAAAAATTTAATTATGGAGTTATTAAATTGGATGAAAGAAAAAAAAGCAGATTATACAAATACTTTTATTTTTTTGATGAATAAGACAATTAAAAATTCTGAAGTTTATGATAATGCGGACTTTGATTTATGGAAAACTAAATGGATGAAAAGATTAGTAATGTTTGGTAACACTCATGATAAATCTATGGACTTAATGAGTTCTTGTAACCCGATGGTAATACCTCGTAATCACAAAATTGAAGAGGCTTTAATGTTAGCTAATAATGGTGATTTAACCTTGTTTAATAAATTGACTGAAATTTTGAAAAATCCATATCAGGTTAAAGAAAATGATTTAGAATTAATGTCCCCTGCTCCTCATAGTCATGTGAAGTATCAAACTTTTTGTGGAACTTAAATTATTTATAAAACGTAAGGTTCTGGTCTAGCATTATTATCAAGAACTCTTTCAACAGAAAAATCACTAATATCAATCGTTTGATAAGATCCTGTAGAAATTAATTCAGTTAATGCTCTTCCTATTCCAGGGGCTTGCATTAATCCTCTACCGGTAAAACCTGAAGCCATATATACATTTTCATATTTAGGGTGTTTGCCAACTACGGCATTGTTGTCTAATTTATTACAATCATAATAACCAGCCCATCCACCAGTTAATTTTAATTCTTCAAAAGCAGGAATTCTTTGTGCTAATGCAGGCCATACTAATTCTTCAAAATCATTCCAAGCTGGTTCTAGATCAGTAGCATCAAATACTGAATTAGGTGAACCTGCTAAATACTCTCCACCCTCAGGTCTCCAGTAAACGCCCGTTGTTAAATCTCCTGTTAATGGCATTTCTTTAATATATTTAGGACATTTAACTCTAAAAACTGTGTGTTTTTGTGGAACTACCGGAATATCTTTTAATAATTCTTTAGTCCAACATCCTGCTGCCGATATAATTGTTTTAGCTTTGATATCAGAAATATTTTTTACTTCGCCTTTAATAAATTCAGCNCCTAATTCAATTGCCTTACTTTTTAAGGCGCTATGAAACATGAAAGGATCAATCCATCCCTCACTTTGGTTGTCAGTATAAGTTGCTGTTTCAATACCTTCACTATTTATATAAGGAAATATTTTTGATAGTTCAGAACCTTTGATATTTTTAGTTCCAGCTTCACAAGCTTCATGATTTTTTAAGGCTTCATATTGTTCCTCAGCATGCTCTGGACCAAACATTAACAAGTANCCATTTGTAACCATGCTTGCTGTAGGNTTTGGATTTTTTTCAGTTTTAAGTAATTCTGGTATTTGAAAAATAAATTCTCTAGCAAACTTTCCAAGTAATATGTTTTCTTTTTGAAAAAACTGTCTTCTAAATCCACCAAGGGACAATGGAAATGAAGCTGTTTTATAAGTTGGGTCTCTTTCTATAACTTTTACCTTTCTACCTTCTTTAGATAAAAAATAAGCTGTAGCAGTTCCAATTATTCCACCACCTACTATTACAACATCATCCATAATTTATTTTAATTTAATATGATTAAACTTATATTAAGAAGTAAAGCAAAGAGACACCAAAGTAAATAAGGAATCATTAAATAATAACTATACAAGTTGACACGCTTAAATCTAATTATGAGAATAATTATCAATAAGATTAAAATTACTAATACAATCATAGCTAAAANTATTTTATGAAAAACAAAAAAAACTATACTCCAAGTTGTATTAAAAATTAAATGAATGAAATAAAGGTAAATAGTGTTCATGTCTCTATTTTTACTATGCCAAAATTTCCAGATAGCAATTGTCATAAAAAAATAGAGTGTTGTCCAAACTGGTGCAAAAATCCAATCTGGTGGATTAAATGAAGGTTTGATGATTAAAGAATACCAAGGCTCTTTAAAACCTACAGTAGCTAAACCTCCTATTGCAGATGCAGAAAAAGTTACAAGAGCAAACAATAAAAAAGATAAGAATTTGTTTTTTAACATATTTCTATTATACAATAGAATATGGAAGATAAAAAAGTTATTTGGATAACNGGTGCAAGTAGTGGAATTGGTAAGGCTCTTGCAATCAAATTTGCAGAAAATGGGTGGATGGTTGCTGCATCTGCAAGACGTGAAAATTTATTAAATGAACTTAAAAAAATTAATCAAAATATATTTCCTTTTCCNTTGGATGTTACTGAAGTCGATGCATGTAAATTAGTCGCAAAAGACATAATCAAACAATTTAATAATATTGATATCTGTGTGTTCGGTACTGGCATGCATGATCCAAAATCNGAGAAAAAATTTAATTTAGACAAGATAAGAGAAATAATGGAAGTTAATTATTTTGGAACCATGAATTCAATTAATTCAATCTATGATTATTTTTCTGAGAAAAAAAATGGCCAAATATCTATAATTTCTTCTGTTGCGGGCTATAGAGGATTGCCTGCAGCTGGTGCATATTGTGCTTCAAAATCAGCACTTACCAGCTTTGCTGAAAGCTTAAACTTTGATATGAGAATGAAGAATGTGCGTGTTTCGTTAATCAGCCCTGGTTTCATAAAAACGCCTATGACTGATCAAAATGATTTTCCAATGCCCATGATCAAAACTCCAGAATTTGCTGCAGATGAAATTTATAAAGGATTAGTAATCAAAAAAAGTTTTGAAATACATTTCCCAAAAGCCTTTACCTATTTTTTAAAATTCCTTCAAATGCTACCTAGTAGTTTATATTTTAAACTAGTTGCTAGAGGTATGAAGAAGATTGATTATTAATTTTTTTTAAAGAAAACTGTCAATTCACCAACTTTAAATCCAAACTTTGTAAGTGTAGCTCGATTAATTGCAACATCTTCATCCTGTTTAAAAATCCAATCATCAAAAGAAACTTTAATATTCTTTCCTTTAAATGGGACCATTAAATCGTACTCAAATTTAAAAGCTGATCCATATTGATAACCTTTAGCTGTACCCACGACATCGGGTGCCGTACCTTCGTAATAATTTTGATCAATCTTTTTGATTTTCCATATACGATTTTGTTTTTCTCCGTCTGTCCAATAAAAATCTTCTTTAAGAGTTAAAATATCTCCCTCAAAACTACCTGTCATATCAGCTTTAAACTGTCTAGTAACTTTACCACTACGGTCTTGTAGTAGACCCCATGCTTTAACCGGACCATTAAAATATTGCTCTATAGTCATAGTTGGTTCAGTGTTTTTAAAATCTGTCGGTTTCATAGAGTTATTGTTTATACAACTTGCTGTAAAGAATAAAGCAAATATTAACACTGTTAATCTAATTATCTTAAAGTTTATCATGTAGCTCCTATAGTTATTTATTTTGTAGTGAAAATTGAATTAAGTCTATGTTTTTTGATTTAAAACCAGCTTCACAATATGAAAGGTAAAATTCCCACATTTTTTTAAATTTTAAATCAAAGCCTTGTTTTTTAATTAAGTCCCATTTTTTATTAAATATTTCTCTCCAAATAATCAAAGTCTCGGAGTAATGATTGGCATATGAATTATACTCACCAAATTTTAATCCATTTTTATCAACATAATTTTGTAATTCACTTTTTGAGGGTAAAAAACCACCTGGGAAAATATATTGTTGTATAAAATCTTTTTTATTTTTATATCTATTAAATAAACTATCATCGATAGTTATGGCTTGAATGCCCACGGTACCCGAGGGTGTTAGATTATTTTTAATCGTATTAAAATAACTGTCTAAATAGTTTTGACCTACAGCCTCAATCATTTCTATTGATGCAATATGATCATATTTATCCTTTAAATCTCTATAATCTTTAATTTGAATATTTACTTTTTCATTAAGTCCACATCGATGAATTCTCTCTTTAGCAAATTCATATTGTTTTTTGGAAATAGTAATACAATCTAATTTAACATCATAATTAGTACCTAAATACTCAGCAAAACCACCCCAACCACAACCAATTTCTAAAATTTTATTACCACTTGAGGGTCTTATAAGATCAATTAGTTTTTGATATTTATTGTTCTGAGCTTCAAAAAGTTCTTGTTTGGGGCTTTCAAATATAGCACTGGAATAGGTTAAAGTTTTATCAAGCCATAATGAAAAAAANTCATTTCCTAAATCATAATGTTTGGCAATATTTTCTTTACTTCTATTTTTAGTATTTTTTATAATTTTATTTTTAATAAAATTGATAAAAGGCAAATCGAAGATTCCAGAAAATTTATAAATAGTTTTTATATTCTTTGCTGTTAACTCAATCAAATCAGAAAGATTATTTGTTATAAAAAGATCTTTCATATAAGACTCTCCCAAACCAATACTTCCACTTTTAATCAAATTATAATTTAGGCTTTCATCTTTAATTTCTAAAAAAACTTTTAAATTTTCATCAGGGTTGCCAAACTTTAAAACTTCACCATTTACTTTTTTAATTTCAAGAAAACCATGNTTAATATTTTTTAATGCACTAAACACAATCAAATCTGAAATTTTGTAAATTAACATTAGTTTTCGATAGTAATATTATTCTTAATATTTAATTTTTTTTTTATAAATTTAATTCCTTTTGTCCATAATTTAAATGCCTCATAATGTATCGCTATAATGATTTTGAATGTCATTAATGGATGTTTTAAATAAGATTTAAGTAGGTTTCTATTGGTCAATTCACTTTTAATACCATCTTGTGAAGCNTATAATACTTTGCCAACTGGATCATTCAGATCAATTATTACAGATATTTTATTACCAGGTTTCAATAGTCTAAAAAAATAAATACAATTCATTTCTATAAATGGAGATACATGAAATTTCTTCTTACACATATGTTGAATCAGATTTTGGTCTTTTTTCAGTTTTAAAAACATAAACATGTTGCTCGCCAAATGTGTTTTTTACTTCATATAAAATAGATATTAGATCAAAATTTTTGTCGTAGACATAAAAAACACTTAATGGATTAAATACATATCCAAATATTCTTGGGTAACATAAAAGTTTAATATGAACATCGTTAGTTTCAATATTATTTTTTCTAAGATTATCTAAAACCCATTCCTTAAGAGAGCTGCCATCTCTTGCTCCATGGTCTTTATCAAAGAAACTAATAATATTTAGTTTATTGTATGAAAATATCTTTAAAGTTTTGTGTAGTAAATCTATTTCCGATAAATCTATAAGAAGTGAAAATACATTGTAATTAAAACTATGAATTTTGGGCTTAAATCTTTTATGAATTACATTTCCTGTATAAATATAAGAATTTTTAATCATTAAGTGTTTTTAGCATATCAATAGAGGACTTTATTCCATCCTCGTGAAAACCATAACCAAAATAACTACCACAAAATAAAATATGTTTTTTATTTTGAATTTTATGCAGGTTACTTTGATTGGTTAATGCTTCTGTATCGTAATAAGGGTGAGTAAATGCTACTTTTTTAAATATCTTATCATTTGGAATTTCTTTAAATGGATTAATTGTTAAAAAAATATTTCTATCTATCTTTAAATTTTGTAACTGATTTATCCAATATGTTACAGCTGTCTTTTCATTATTATTTGAGTCCATTGAAGAATTCCAAGCACACCATGCTTTTTTATTTTTAGGCATAACACTTTCATCAAAATGTATTACTGCAGTGTTTGCTCTATATTTAAATTTTCTTAATATTGACTTCTCGTCTAGTGTTGGATTATCAATTATCTTTAATGCTTCGTCTGCATGAGTTGCTATTACAACTTTATCATATTCAAAGAACTCATTTTCCTCCCCATAAAAAATTTTAGCACCTAAATCATTTCTAGTGATTTTATTTATATTGTAATTCTTAAAATGTTCTCCACTAACTTGGCCTATTATCTTATCGACATAAGTTTTGCTTCGATTTGTAACCGTAAACCATTGAGGTCTATCTTTAATTTTAAACAGTCCATGATTCTTGAAAAAGCTTAGAAAAAAAGATAATGGCATTTGTTTGCTTCATATGGAGGCATCGACCATATAGCAGATACCATTGGTATAATATGATAATTAATAAAATATTCTGAAATTTTTATTTCTGTTAAATACTCCCCTAATGTTATCGAACTAATTTTTTTAATTTCTATTTTTTCACAGTTTTTATAAAAGCTTAAAATTTCAAAAAACATTTTTAAGAATTTTGGATTAAATAAATTTTTTTTATTAGAAAAAATTCCACCTAATCCTTTTCCACAATATTCTAATCCACTATTTTCTACAGTAACAGAAAATGACATATCACTTTTTTCAATCTCTATTTTATTTTCTAAAAAAAAATTAATTAAATTTGGATATGTTTGCTTATTAAAAACCATAAATCCAATATCTATTGGAATTTCTTTGTTAGGGTTGTAAGCAACCTTTATTGTATTTGCGTGACCCCCAAATTGATTTTCTTTTTCAAATAAATCAACTTTATGTTTTTTAGATAGGTAATAAGCAGCACTTAATCCTGATATACCAGCACCTACTACAGCAATTTTCATCTTAGTAAATATCTAAGCTGCTGTGTCTTCGTACTCTTCCATAGATGGACATGTGCAAAACAAGTTTTTATCTCCATAAACATTATCTACTCTACCAACTGGAGGCCAATATTTATTTGTTCTTAAAAACTCTGAAGGATAAGCGGCCTCTTCTCTTTCATACTTATGATCCCACTTATTGGATGTTAATTCAACGTGAGTATGTGGCGCATTCTTCAATGGGTTGTCAGTCTTGTCATATTCACCAGACTGAATTTTATCTATTTCTTGTTTTATTTTTATAAGAGTAGAACAAAATTTATCAATTTCACTCAAACTTTCACTTTCTGTAGGTTCAATCATCATTGTACCAGCAACAGGCCAAGACATTGTTGGAGCATGGTAGCCAAAATCAATCAATCGCTTTGCAATATCTTCTTCAGTGATCCCTGTTTCACTTTTTATCGTTCTAATATCAATGATACATTCATGAGCTACATTGCCACTTTTACCCTTATATAAAATTGGAAAAGAGTCTTTTAATTTATGGGCAATATAATTTGCATTTAGTATTGCAACTTGTGATGCTTTTCTTAGGCCTTCAGAACCCATCATCTTTATATACATCCATGAAATCGATAAGATACTTGAGCTACCCCAAGGAGCTGCAGATACCGCTCCCATTCCAGTCACTGGACCACAATCTTTTATCACAGAATGTTTTGGCAAAAATATTTCTAAATGTTTTTTACACGCTATTGGTCCCATACCAGGTCCACCACCACCATGAGGTATACAAAATGTTTTATGCAAATTTATATGACAAACATCTGGTCCAAAATTTCCTGGTTTAGCAATACCTACTAATGCATTTAAGTTAGCTCCATCCATGTAAACTTGCCCACCATGATTATGAATTAACTCACATATGTCAGTTATTTTCTCTTCAAATACACCATGTGTTGATGGATAAGTGACCATAAGGGCAGCTAAATTTTCTGAATGTTCTTCAGCTTTATTTTTTAAATCTTCATAGTCTACGTTTCCATATTGATCACATTTAACAACAACTACTTTCATACCAACCATTTGAGCACTAGCCGGGTTTGTGCCATGCGCTGAACTTGGAATTAAACAAACATTACGATTCGTTTCACCATTTTTTTCATGAAATTTACGTATTACCATTAGACCAGCAAACTCTCCTTGAGCACCAGCATTTGGTTGCAATGAAACTCCAGAAAATCCAGTAATTGATCTCAACCAGTTTTTCAAATCTGTAAATAATTCTCTATAACCATCCATTTGCTCTACAGGAGAAAAAGGATGTGGCTGTGAAAATTCTTTCCAGGTAACTGGTATCATTTCTGCAACTGCATTAAGTTTCATAGTGCACGAGCCTAAGGCAATCATAGATTTATTTAAAGCAATGTCAGAGTCTTCTAATTTTTTTAAATATCTAAGCATTTCTGTTTCCGAATGATAACTATTAAAAACTGGATGATCTAAATAAGTTGAAGTTCTTAATAGGTTTTTTGGAATATTAGATAAACTTTCATTCATATTTTCTTTAATTGTTTCTGAACAATTAAAGATTTTTAGTAACTGATTTGCTCTATAAAGATTTTTTCTCTCATCAAAAGATACTGCTAACATTTCAGAATTCACTTTTCTGATGTTCACTCCTTGATCTAAAGCATTTTTGTATATCTTCTCTGTTTTATCTAGAGTTTTTATTGTTACCGTATCAAAAAATTCATTTGAATAAAGTTCATAACCAGATTGCTTTAGTTTATCTGCAAAATTTTTAGTTAATTGAGAGACACTTTCTGCAATTTTTTTAATTCCTTGTGGACCATGATAGACCGCATAAGCTGCAGAAACTATTGCCAATAATGCTTGTGCAGTACAAATATTACTGTGGCTTTGTCTCTTCTTATATGTTGCTCTCTTGTTTGAAGGGCAAGTCTATATGCTTTTTTCCCATGTCTATCTACTGACACACCTACTATTCTGCCTGGCATTGATCTTTTATATTCATCTTTTGTAGCAAAAAATGCTGCATGGGGACCACCATAACCCATTGGAATTCCGAAACGTTGTGAGCTACCGACAGCAATATCGGCACCTAACTCAGCAGGTGTTTTTAGTTTAGCGAGTGCTAACAAATCACATGCTAAAACTGCTTTTCCATTAAATTTATGTATTTTACTAATAGCCTCACTTGGGTCTTTAATATCTCCAAGGGTTCCTGGATATTGAATGATACCACATATAATATCTTCTTTAATATCTTTATCTTCGTCACCAACTATTATTTCTAGGCCTAAAGGTTCAGCTCTTGTTTTAATCACATCAATTGTTTGAGGATGACAATTTTTTGAAACAAAAACTTTTTTAGATTCAGACTTGGATATTCTATAACTCAATCCCATAGCTTCCGCTGCAGCTGTTCCTTCATCTAAAAGAGAGGCATTAGCGATATCCATTCCAGTAAAGTCAATTATCATTTGTTGAAAATTTAATAACATTTCCAATCTTCCTTGTGCTACTTCTGGCTGATAAGGGGTATAAGAAGTATACCATCCTGGATTTTCTAAAATATTTCTAAGTATTACATAGGGAGTATAAGTTCCATAATAACCCATTCCTATAAAGCTAGAATAAATCTTATTTTTTTTAGAAATATCTTTTAATTTTCTAAGTGCTTTATATTCAGAATTTGGATCACCAATATCCAAATCATCTTTAAGAAGAATTTTTTCTGGTACAGTATCTTTTATTAAATCATCAAGATTTTGGTATCCCAACTCTTTAAGCATAACATTTTGTTCATCAATAGATGGACCTATATGTCTTTGTATAAAATCTTTTTGAGCATTCTTTAACATTTAACTACCACTTTCTTTTGAAAATTTTTCGTATTCTTCTTTATTCATTAATGAATCCATTTCAGACTTATCAGTAATTTTTAATTTAAAAAACCATGCTTCATTTTCTGGATCAGAATTAACTTTTGCAGGATCGTCAACAATGGCTTGGTTATTTTCGATAATTTCTCCAGATACAGGAGTATAAATATCACTTGCAGCCTTTGTAGATTCTACAACTCCAGCATTGCCATCTTTAACTACAGAAGATCCTATTTCTGGTAACTCTACGAAAACTATATCTCCTAGCATTTCGGTTGCATGTTGTGTAATTCCTACAACAGCAGTGTCTCCATCTAACTTTATCCACTCGTGTTCTTTAGAATATTTTACTTCACTCATTTACTAGCTCCTTTCACATAACTTTTTTTATAAAATGGCAAATTACTTATAATTGCCGGATATTTTTTTCCTCTCACTTCTAAAAAAACCTTAGTATCAATTTTAGAAAATGAATTTTCTACATAACCCATTGCAACTGGGGCCTGAACGCTGGGTCCAAAAGTTCCACTTGTAATTTCCCCAATATTTTTATCATCCTCACTAAATATTGAAGTTTTTTCACGGGCTATAATTCTTCCTTCTGGCTTAATACCTACGCGGATTTTGCTTACTCCTTTCTCGATTTGAGATTTAATTTTTTCACATCCAATAAACCCACCCTCAAGAATTCTATTTTTTGATATCGCCCATTTTAAATTTGCTTCTACTGGGCTTTTATTAATATCCATGTCATGACCATACAAACAAAGTCCCGCCTCTAGTCTCAAGGTATCTCTGGCACCTAATCCAATTAAATTAGCCCCTTCATCTATGAGTTTTTGCACAAACGCTTCTGCGTTCTCATTTTTGATAGATATCTCAAATCCATCTTCACCGGTATAACCTGATCTTGTGATATAAATATCCTCTTTAAGATAATTAAACGTATCACCATTCATAAATTTTAGATCTGATACTCCATTGATTATCTTTTCTAGTATTTGGACTGCTTTAGGNCCTTGAATTGCTATAAGCGATAGCTCTTCACTTAAAATCATTTCATACTTATCTTCTAACAATTTAGTTAAAAGTTTAAAATCTGTATTCTTACAAGCAGCATTTAATACAATGTTAAAACCACCTTCAACTTTTGTGATAATTAAATCATCATAAATTCCTGCTTCATCATTCATTAAAAAACTATATTTGGATTGATTTAATTTAGCCTTACTCAATTCAGCTGGAAAAATTTTTTCAAGATCTTTTGCCAACTTATCATCTCCTTTAATGAATAACTGACCCATATGGGACACATCAAAAATACCTGCATTTTCTCTTGTACTTTTGTGTTCCTCAATAATTCCTTTAGAATATTGAATTGGCATTTGATACCCAGCAAATGGAACAAACTTAGCTCCATGCTTTTGATGTAAACTGTAAAGTGCGGTTTTTAAAATATCCATATTAACTCACTGTACCCATCTGTATGTTTGCCTGAGAGTTTTATTCCGTCGGCGAGAACTTAATCTCTTTCCAGAGTTAATATGTTACGGTCCTTTTGCCTGAGAGATTCCTGGGTGGTTGCTCCTTCGGCGCTACGATTGCTTGTAGTCTCTCCCGTATATAAGAATAATCTACCAGATATGTAACAGAGTCAATTAATAATTTTTTCTTTTTTATTTGAAAAAAGTAGTGAGTAAAATTGCAATAATACAGCAAAAAGAATTACTCCTCCTCCGATTAAAGTAAATAAAGAAGGTCGTTCAGCTGCAAATAAAAAGGCCCACATTGGCCCCAACACAGATTCGGATAACATGATTATACCAACCATTGCAGATGGTGTACTACGTGCACCCATAGTTATAAATATAAAACCAAATCCTACTTGGAAAAAACCTGCTGTAAAACCTAAAAATATATCATGTGAAGAAATCATAAGCTTCTCAGATAATAAAAATCCAATAAAGCATGAACTCACACCAGCTATAAATTGAGCTGGCACCATGTCAACTGTAGGAAATTTTCTAACAATTATAATTAAGACTGCAAATGTAATTGGCATGCTAAAAGCCGCTAAGTTTCCAGACATCTCTCCTGGTGATAAAGAATTACCTACCATTAATAGGACACCCGTAATTGCTAAAATAATTGAAGCTAAGGTGATAGATGAGATTGTTTCTTTTAAAAATAAATAACCAAATATTGCTAAAAAGAGTATTTGCGTCGAAATAATAAAATTAGTATTGGCAACAGTTGTATTATACATCGCAAAGACGTACCCACAAAAACCAAATGATAAAATAACTCCACCAATAAGTCCTGGTAAACCTGAATCGTAAAACGCTTTAAATAATTTTTTTTTATAAGTAATTATTAAAAAAAGTAAGACTGTAAGCGAAAAAAATAAAGATCTCCAAAATAATATTTGCCATAAGGTTGATCCTTCAAATGATTTAACAATTAAGCCTCCAAAGCTTAAGCAGCAAGCTCCCATAAAAACTAATATAGGACCTGGAATTTTATTAATTACATTCATTTAAATATTTATTTGTATCTTCTGTGTATGCTTTAAATATATTCTGAGCTTCTTCAAGACTTACTTCCTTAAAATTTATAATAGTGCCTGGTGTCAATTGACCTACTCGATCTAAGTCTGCTGAAATAACAACACCTATTTTGGGATATCCACCTATAGTTCCGTGATCAGACAACATAACAATAGGGTTTCCATCAGCAGGTACTTGTATTACTCCTTTTACAAGACCTTCAGATTTTATATTAGAGCTAACAATGTTTTCTAACTTGGGACCACTTAGTCTAATACCCATTCTATCTGCTAATTTAGTAACTGAAAATTCTTTGTTAAAAAAATTATTTTGAGCCTCTGTNGAAAAATAATCAAAATTAGTACCCTTAATAACTCTAATTATATTATCTGGAACTTCTTTATAATTAATTTCTGTTTCTTCAATTTTTTTAAAATCTGAATTTTTTATAAAAATTTTATCTTTTATAGAATATTTTTTTCCATTATTTGGACCAACATTTGCCTTGGTATTTATAGAATAACTATTCCAAGTTTTGTTCAATTCTAAACCCCCACTAATTGATAAATATCCATAAGCAGTATTTTTTGTTGATATTAAATCAATTTGATCTTCGTCTTCTAAAATATAGTTTTTATAACAAACACCATTTTCAATGTTTGAATTTTTTCTAATTATCTTGAAAAGCACATCCCCAGTAACACTAAGATTAATTTTCCCATTTTTTAATTTTAGAAGTGGACCCTGATAAGCAAATTCAATAACAGCTTCATCTAAATTATTACCAACTAACTTATTGCTTAGTTTATAATTTCTTTGATCAATTGCCCCACTTACAGTAATACCCACATAATACATGTGATTTCTTCCTCTATCCTGAATGGTTGTGTTAACTCCTGATCTTATAATTTCAAAATATGAATTACTCATTCCAGTCTAGATACTCCTCCTTAGAAATTTGATAAAAGATCACTTTGTTACCTGGTTTAATTAAGGTTGGATCTAATAAATTTGATTTATCAAAAACCTTTTTTGGCGTGTTGCCGATAATATTCCAGCCACCAGGGCTTTCAAAAGTGTAAATATTTGTAAATTGTTCGGTTATGGCCACAGAGCCTTTTGGAACTTTTACTCTTGGCGTTTCCAATCTATCGCATCTGATACCTTTATTAATATCTCCTAGAAAAGGCATACCAGCAATAAATCCTGTCATGTAGCAAAAATATTCTTTACCAAAATATAGTTCTAATATTTTATCTTTATCTATATTCAATTTTTTAGTTAGCCTCAAAAAATCTAGTCCATACTCATCATCACAACAAACTGGTATTCTAATTTTTTGATTATTATCTTTAATATCTCTACTAATAGTTAAACCTTCTATAAAATTTTTGATTTTTTTATAGTTGGTTATAGATAAATCAAAATTAATGATTAATTTATTATAAGAAGGTGTTAAATTAATTATTCCTTCAATTTTTTTATCTTTTATTAATTTTGATATATGGTGAAAATAATCTATGACATTTGCATTTATTTTTTCATTAACCTCTGAGCCAAAATCACAATATACTGCCGCATCACCAAGATTTGATATATTTTTAACCATGCCATGTTATACTAGAGAGTAAAGAGTATGGAAATTAATATCAATTGTGATTTAGGAGAAAAATCTAAGTTTCATTCTATCGAGAATGATCCAGAATTACTCAATATTGTAAATTCTGCCAACATTGCATGTGGTTACCATGCAGGTGATGAACAAACAATGGAGATGGTTATTCAAATTTCAAAAAGAAATGGTGTTAGCTTGGGTGCCCATCCATCATTTAAAGATCCTGAAAACTTTGGAAGAAAAAGAATGAATTTAAGTTCCTTAGAAATAAAAAAACTAATTTTCGACCAATATGAAATATTACAAAAAATTGCTCAGAAATATAATGAAAATGTTACTCATATTAAACCCCATGGGGCTCTTAATAATATGGCTTGTGAAGACCTGGAATTAGCCACAACTCTAGCTGTGGCCATTAAAGAGATTAATAAAGATATTATTTATCTGGTACCAACGGGTTCACAAATGGAAGTTGCTGCTAAGAAAAATGGTTTGAAAATAGCTTGTGAAATTTTTGCAGATAGAAATTATGAAGATAATGGAAATTTAATTTCTAGAAGTAAACCAAACGCTTTAATCACTGACCCTGAATTAGCAAAAAATCATGTGTTGAGTATGGTTAAAAATCAGGCAATAAATTGTCTCAGTGGTAAACAGATACCTTGTGAGATTGACTCGGTTTGTATACATGGTGATAATGAAAGCTCATTGGCAACTGCAAAATCTATCAGNNATAATTTNGTTGATAATGGCTTAGAACTAAAACCTTTAAATAAAATGGATAAATTTAATTAAAATATGAAAAAACTTATTTATACTTTACTAATAATTATAGCACTCACTAATAATTTATTTGCAGCAGGAAGTAGCAGTGATAGCGATTCTACTCCTAAAGCTTCAGACTACACAAAAGCAAAAAATTTAATTAACTCAGCTAAGAAATATGAAAAAAAAGGAAAAATTGACAAAGCACAANAAAGATATGCTAAAGCACAAAAGCTTCTTTTAAAATCNAATGATGAAAAACCACTGCAGGCAGATACTTTAAATTATTTAGGTTTTACNACTAGAAAACTTGGAGATTTTGAAGGAGGTGAAAAATTTTACTTACAAGGCCTAGAAATTGAACCTAATCATAATGGAATAAATGANTACCTTGGTGAGCTTTATGTNGTTACAAACCGAATAGATATGGCTAAAGAAAGGTTAGAAGTTTTAAAANCTTGTAATTGTGAAGAATATGAGGANCTAAAAGAAATTATCGACGGTTCAAAGAAGTCTAAATATTAAAACATTGAATTAAAATAATTATTTAATATTATAAAAAAATCTTGATCGAAGAATTCATAATTTTAACCCAAATCATCTTTATTGATATCATCTTAGCAGCTGATAATGCTATTATTATTGGATTAATTGCTGCTAACTTTGTACCAAAAAATAGAAAGCAAATAATTCTCTGGGGTGTAGCTGGAGCTTTAGTTTTTAAAATTATTTTTGCTCTTTTTGCTACTTACTTATTTGAATTTTATTATATTAAAATTTTAGGTGGACTACTTCTAATTTGGATTGTTAATGATTTAAGGAAAGATTTAGTTGAAATGAAGAATAAGATTAAATCACCAGTAAAAAAATCAACAGAACCTTCATTTGTAAAAAGTATTTATAAAGTTTTATTTGCAGATATTACAATAAGTTTTGATAACGTTATCGGGGTAGTTGGTGCTGCAAAAGGTCATTTTGGCTTCATGATATTTGGTCTTGTTTTATCTGTAGTATTAACTGGAGCATTAGCTACTTATTTAGCTAATTATATTCAAAAAAACTTATGGATAGCCTATGTAGGGTTAGGTTTTATTTTAATTGTAGCTCTTCAACTAATAATTGGTGGTTTAAATGATTATGGCGTCTTATCAATTAACGAAACATTCAAACAATATTTTTAATTTAGTATGAATGTTTTTTAGTAGGAAACTTACTTCTAATTACATCTTTCTTAAACTTTAGTGCAGCATCATTTATTTGTTTTTCAATATTTGAATACCTTTTCACAAATCTAGCTTTAATTTTATTCAGACCTATCAAGTCGTCAGTACTAAAACTTGACCATCACAATGTACTGATGCCCCAATTCCAATTGTAGGAACTTTAACAGTTTTAGTAATTTCTTTTGCTAACGAGCTTTCAACACACTCTAAAACTATTGAAAATACACCAGCATCTTCTAAAAGTTTAGAATCTCTTAAAATAATTTTTCTTTCTGTTATTTCTTTTCCTTTAAATTTAAAATTTGTTGCAGATTGTGGCAGAACACCAAGATGTCCCATCACAGGAATTTTATTCTTAATTAAAGTTTTAATTATTTGAATTACTTTTTTACCCCCCTCAAGCTTGATTGCATCACACTTCGTTTTAGAGATTATTTTTTTTGCATTACTTAAGGCTTCTTTTGAGTTACGGTAAGTATTATGAGGCATGTCTACTACCATTAAACTTTTTTTAACACCCATTCTTACACTTTTAGAATGTTCAATCATCATATCCAGTGTCACTTTTTTTGTAGAAGAAAAACTATAAAGTACAGAGCCAAGGGAGTCGCCTACCAATACAAGGTCACAGTGTCTATCTATTATTGATGCTATATTTTTAGAGTAAGCAGTAAGACTTATAATTTTAGTTTTATTTTTTTTTTTAATAAAGTTTAAGATTTTTTTATTCATTTTTTACCAAACACCTTCATTTTTCATTGAGGCCCAAGGTTCTTTAATTTCTAAATTACCCTCTTGTAAGATTTCTATAGAAATATTGTCTGGAGATCTGACAAATGCCATATGACCATCTCTAGGTGGTCTATTAATTGTATATCCCATATCTTGAAGTCTCTCACAAGTTTGATAAATATTTTCAACACGGTATGCTAAGTGACCAAAATTACGAGATCCATCACCTAACTNATCACCATCCCAATTGTAGGTTAGCTCTAGTTCNGCTTTTTCATCGCCAGGTGCTGCTAGAAAAATTAANGTAAATCTNCCTTGNTCATTTTCCATTCTTCTAGTTTCAATTAAACCTAATCCCTTACAGTAGAAATCTAATGATTTTTCCACGTCTGAGATTCTGATCATGGTGTGTAAATATTTCATAATATTATGTACTCTATAGTAAAGTATTACTCTAATTCAATGGTACTAGGTGGTTTTGAAGTAACATCATAAACAACTCTGTTTATACCTCTAATATTATTAATAATTTGATTAGAGATTGATTGCATAAAACCTTTAGGAAAATCAAAAAAATCAGCAGTCATTCCATCTTCAGAGGTAATTGCTCTTAACAAACAAATATGTTCGTAAGTTCGATTATCACCCATAACACCCACAGTTTTTACTGGTAGGAGTGCAGCATATGCTTGCCAAATTTTATCATATAACCCATGCTCTCTTAAAGCTTTTATAAAATAGAAATCAGCCTCTTTTAAAATTTTAATTTTTTCATTGGTTATAATACCGGGCATTCTAATAGCTAGACCAGGACCGGGAAATGGATGTCTAGAGATTATGTCATTAGATAAATTAAGTTCTAATCCTAATTTTCTAACTTCATCTTTAAATAAAAATTTAAGAGGTTCTACTAATTTTAATTTCATTCTTTTAGGAAGGCCCCCTACATTATGATGTGATTTTATTTTTGAAGTTTGACTACCAGTCACAGATTTACTTTCAATTAAGTCNGGATAAAGAGTNCCCTGAGCAAGAAATTTAACATTCTTAATTCTATTNGCATATCTTTCAAATATTTTAATAAATAGATTACCAATGATTTTTCGTTTTTTTTCAGGATCAGATACATTTGTTAATTTTCTAATAAATTCTTTTTCTGCATTAACATAAATCAAATTAATTTTTAATTTTTTCTTAAAAGTATTAACTACTTGTATTTCTTCATTTTTTCTTAAGAGACCATTATTAACAAAAATACAAGTTAAATTTTTTCCAATTGCTTTGCTTAATAATTGTGCAACCACACTACTATCCACACCACCCGACAATCCACAAATTACTTTGTTGTCACCTACTTGGTCTTTAATTTCATTAATTAATTTTAATTTTTGATCTTTTGATGACCAGTTTTTTTTAATTTTACAAATAAGAAAAACAAAATTTCTTAATAAAATTTTACCTTTATTAGTGTGTGTTACTTCAGGGTGAAATTGTACACCATAAAAATTTTCTTTAATATTTTCAATAATTGTTAATTTAGAGTTTTTTGTAGAAGCTATAATTTTAAAATTTTTTGGCATTTTTGATACTTGATCAGCATGGCTCATCCAAACATCACTTCTATTATTTTTATTAAAAAAATTCTTAGTTAAAGTACTATTGGATACTTTGTTTATAGTGGCTAAACCAAATTCTCTATGTTTTGATTTTTTAACTTTGCCACCTAATAGTTTTGACAATATCTGATGTCCAAAACATATACCCAGGATTGGAATTCCAAGTTTTAATATCTTCTTATCAAATTTAAATTTATCATTTTCATAAACATTAAGAGGTCCACCAGACAGTATTATTCCAGCAATATTATCTTTTGTAATTTGAGCTATTTTTATTTTTTTATGACTTACAATTTCTGAAAAAACCCCTAATTCCCTTACTCTTCTTGCAATTAATTGTGTAAATTGAGAACCAAAATCGATTATTAAGATTTTACTTAAATTATTACTAAGACTCATTTTTAGGTTCCAAATTCTTTAAGGATTCTAAAATAGAATTTTTCTTATCACACAATTTATTGCAAATTTTTGAAAAATTATCTGCTAGTTCTTTTACTTTGGAATAATTAGATCTTTTTAACTCTATTTCCATAAGCATGTAGTTTGCTTCTTCATTTTTTGGATCAAGTAATAACACTGTATCTATATTTTTTTGTTCTTCTCTTTTGTTCTCTTCAAAATTATAAATTTTTGCTAAATACAAATATGAATCTTTGTCCTTAGGGTTAAAAACAATACTTCTTTGAAATAAAAATTTAGATTCTTCATATTTTTGTTCATCGTATTTATTTTTTCCTTCTTCAAAAAAGTTATTTTCTGCAAAAGAAGAACTTCCAAAATTTAAAATTATAAATAGGACAATTATTAATTTATTTATTGTTCTCATTAATACTTGCTCTCATTTTTAACTTGATCAACATTATGAACCATACTTTCATAAAAACCAGCCTTAGTTATTTTTACAAAATTTGGTTTATTTTTAAGGTTTGGTACTTTTTTTGCACCTAGATATCCCATAGATGATTTTAATCCTCCAATTAATTTATAAATTATACTTTTCACATCACCTTTATATTTCACAAAACCTTCTACTCCTTCTGGAACATATTTAGATATATCTTTTTGTTTGGTTTGAAAATATCTATCAGCTGATCCTTTATTCATCGCACCAACTGATCCCATTCCTCTAAAACTTTTAAATAACTTACCATTTTTTTTAATTAGTTTTCCAGGTGTTTCTAAGCTTCCTGCAAACAAAGAACCAATCATTATAGCATCGGCACCTGCTGACAATGCTTTAGCTAAATCACCTGAATATTTAATTCCACCATCTGAAATTATTTTTACTTTATTGTTTTTAACACCTTTTTTAACTGCAAGGATCGCACTTAATTGTGGTACACCAATGCCTGCGACTAGCCTAGTTGTACAAATTGATCCTGGCCCTATTCCAACTTTAATAATATCTACTCCTAATTTTATTAAAAATTTTGCTGCTTCAGCTGTTGCAATATTTCCAGCACATAGAGTTGTTTTGTTTGTTTTTAATTTTTTTATAGCTTTAATAATTTCAGCTACTTTTTTGCTATGTCCATGAGCTGTATCCACAACAATTAAATCAACTTTTTCTTTTAAAATTGCTTCTGCTCTTTTAAGTTCTAAAGGACCAGCTCCAACTGCCGCACCAACTAATAAGTTTAATTTTTTAACTTTTTTAATTTCTTCAACTTGTTTTTTAATATCCAAATTTCTGTGAATTACACCAATGCCTCCAGCTTTAGCTATTGCTATTGCCATTTTACTCTCAGTAACTGTATCCATTGCAGAGGATAATAAAGGTATTTTTAATGTTAAATTAGATGATAATTTAGTGCTGGTATCAACTTCAGAAGGTAAAACTTCTGAGTATTTTGGTGCCATTGTAACATCATCAAAAGTGAGAGCTTCTTTTATAGGATCCATAATCATTTATATATGATTCCCCTCAAAAAAAAAGTCCCTATCTTAAGATTTTACAAATAATAAAACTTTCCTTAGATTCTTTTCTGCTAGACTTGGGTTTAAACACCTTCACTTCTTTAAATAATTTTTTGCCCAAAGCAACAATTTCGTTAAATGATGAGCCTAGAAAAATCTTAGAGACAAATCGTCCTTCTTTAACCAACATTTCTTTGGAAAAATTCATAGCCTCCATTGCAAGTTCACCAGTATAAATTGCATCTATATCTTTTATACCCGTTGTATTTACAGCCATATCAGAGACAACAACATCAACTTTTGATTTGAATAAAGCTTTTATTTTTTCTTGAGATTCTAAATCAGTAAAATCACCTTTGATTTGGATTGTATTCTCAATTTCTTCCATACCTTTTAAGTCGATTGAAACCAACCTTCCACTTTTTACTGTTCTTGAAATATATTGAGACCAGCTACCAGGTGATGCCCCTAAATCGATTACAGATATTCCATTTTTAAATATCTTAAATTTTTCATCTATTTCTATTAATTTATATGCTGATCTGGCTCGATACCCGTCTACCTGAGATTGTCTAACATAAATATCTCTTTTTTGTTTATTAATCCAGTTTTTAGAAATTCTATTTTTTTTCAATTAACGACCAAACCTTAAGCTTTTTAATAAAATTTTACCCTCTAAAGTTTTTATATCTATCTTTACTTCTCTATGTAATCTCATGTCTTTATCTCCATCCCAAATCCCAGATGCAAGATGTATTATACCCAGTTTATGATTGGGCAAGTAAGGCTCCACAAAGCTTTTTTCTTTTTCATTAAATTTTGGTAAAAGATTACTAACTAACCAATTGCAATTATGAGGTAAGAACTCTGTTTCTAAATCGTCAATGTAAACTGACATGTTAATAGCCAATTGTTCTGAACCAAAAATATTTCCAGCTTTAAGTGTTTGTTCTAAATTTTTTTGCCAAGTCGTCCAGCCAACTGAATTTTTTTCTAAAGAAAAAACACCAATATTAATATGTGGGGCAAAAGCAAGCTTCCGCGCTTTATCTATTCCAATTTTTGACTTTATTGCATGTTTAAAATTTTGAGATTTAATTATTGCTAATTGTCCAAATATCCATTTAACTTTGGACATTATTTTATATCCTGGTGTAAAGGTTTGAGTAATTCCTAATTTTCCATTTTCACAGGCCTTAAAATAAAGCTCTATTGAATTCCAATCCCCTACCCAAGCGTCACAATCTATCCATAAGAATTTTTCATAACTAGGAAAATATTTTGGTAAGAAAGCCCTAGACACTTGACTCTTTAGCCATTCTCTTCCTTTAACTTTAAATGCTGGAACATCAATATCCCATTCAGCTGATTTAATTTCATCTACTTTTTTAGATAATATATTTCTTTGTTGCTCGGATAAACCTGCATCTAAAATGCAAATTGCTGTATCTTTGCTTTGTTCAAAACTTTTAATAGAATCGACCAATTCATTAAGTAATTCAAAGTAATTTGAGTCTGCCAGAGATACAATTACATTTTTTTTCATCTATAGAATGTCTTCAAGGTCTTCTTTAGTGTCACTTTCACCATTTAAAATTTTCTGTTTATAAATTTTTTGATAACTAAAATATCCAACTGGAATTAAGCAAATATAGATTAATCCACAAATGACCAAAACTTTAAATGTGTATATTAACAAAAGTCCAAAAAAAATACAACACCAAACAATGCAAAAATTGTCAAGTGACGAGGAATAGAAATTTTTTTAAATGCAAATGTAGGTACTTTACTGATCAATAAAAATGATATCAAAATAAACAGTATTGGTACTACTATATCGTAATTAATTTTGACTAAATTTATCTCGCTTAGACTTAATATTAAAGGCATCAATACCAAAATTCCACCTGCAGGTGACGGCACACCCTCAAAGTAATTATCTTTCCATGATGGCTCAGAGTTTGAACTTACATTAAATCTTGCAAGTCTAAGGGCAACACAAACTACAAAAATCATTGTGAGTAACCAGCCAAATTTACCTAAATTATTTAAAGACCAAAAATACATTATAAAAGCAGGAGCTACTCCAAAGCTAATTAAATCCGCCAATGAGTCTAATTCTTTTCCAACTAAAGAAGTTCCTTTTAACATTCTTGCAACTCTGCCATCTAATGCATCAAAAATTGCGGCAAAAATAATAGCTATAATAGATAATTCAAACTTTTCATCTAATGCAAATTTAATGGAACTTAATCCAATACACACATTTATTAATGTCAGTGCATTAGGCAAAAGCATTCTAGCTTTTTTATCTGATACTATTTTAAAATTATTTTTTGGTTGTTCCATAAGCTACTTTTTAGCTAATAGTGTTTCACCAGCAATTGTTTTTTGTCCAACTTTAACTAACGGTTCATAATTCTCAAAATAAACGTCCGCTCTACTTCCAAATCTAATCATACCAATTCTTTCACCTTGTTGTAATTGTTGATCCTTTGAAGATTCGCAAACAATTCTTCTGGCAATTAAACCAGCAATTTGAACAACTATTATTTCTTCGCCATGAGTATTTGTTATCTTGTAATAGTTTCTTTCATTGTCTTCACTTGCTTTATCAAGTGATGCATTTAAAAATTTTCCAGGCTTATAAAGTATTTCTGAAATTTTACCTTCACAAGGAGTTCGATTTACGTGACAGTCAAATACGTTCATAAAGATACTAATCTTAGTAAATTTTCTATCTTCTAAACCTAATTCTTTTGGACCATCTACTTCATGGACCATCAAAACTTCACCGTCAGCAGGACTGGTTAGATAGTTTTCATCATTTATTGAAATTCGCTCTGGATCTCTAAAAAAATAATAAACCCATATCGATAATACTAGACCAATTAATCCTAGAAAAGTGCTCAGGACATATAAAAATATTGTTACAATGATAGCTATCGCTAAAAATTTGTAACCTTCAGAATGAATTTTTGGGAAAATTTTCTCTAACATAAGCTTCTATTTGATAATTTTTTATTAATATGTATATAAAGCACTAAATTACAATTACTAATATATATTATTCATTTATGGCTAAAATAAAGGTTAAAAATCCAGTTGTTGAACTAGACGGTGATGAGATGACTAGAGTCATTTGGGAATTCATCAAAAGTAAACTGATTTTGCCTTATTTAGATTTGGATATTAAATACTACGATCTTGGCATGAAAAGTCGTGACGATACNGATGATCAAATAACAATAGATTCTGCTAACGCAATTAAAGAACATAGTGTTGGTATAAAATGTGCAACAATTACTCCGGATGAAGCACGAGTTGAAGAGTTTAAATTAAAAAAAATGTGGAGATCTCCAAACGGAACGATACGAAATATTCTTGGAGGTACAGTTTTTAGAGAGCCTATAATTTGTAAAAATATTCCAAAACTTGTTCCAACTTGGACAGACCCCTTAATTATTGGAAGACATGCTTTTGGTGATCAATATAGAGCAACAGATTTTAAAGTACCCGGTAAAGGTAAAATGGAAATAAAATGGACTGCAGAAGATGGCAGTGATGAAATTAAATATGAGGTCTTTAACTTTCCTGGACCAGGAATTGCTTTATCGATGTACAATTTAGATAAATCTATAGAAGACTTTGCAAGATCTTGCTTTAACTATGGAATAATTAAAAAATGGCCCGTTTATCTTTCTACTAAAAATACTATTTTAAAAATTTATGATGGTAGGTTCAAAGATATCTTCCAAGATATTTTTGATAAAGAGTTTAAATCTGATTTTGATAAACTTAACATTACTTATGAGCATAGACTAATTGATGACATGGTTGCTTGTGCTATGAAATGGAGTGGTAAATATATTTGGGCTTGTAAGAATTATGATGGAGATGTTCAATCTGATACTGTGGCTCAAGGTTATGGATCATTAGGGCTAATGACAAGTGTTCTTCTTGCACCAGATGGAAAAACTATGGAAGCAGAAGCGGCTCACGGAACTGTAACTAGACACTACAGAATGCATCAAGAAGGTAAAGAGACTTCTACAAATCCAATTGCTTCAATTTTTGCTTGGACTAGAGGTTTGGCACATAGAGGAAAATTAGATGGTAATGAAGATTTGATTAAATTTTCAACTACATTAGAAAAAGTTTGTATTGATTGTGTTGAAAATGGATCAATGACAAAAGATTTGGCAATTTTAATTGGGCCCTCAAGTAATTATCTAACGACTAATCAATTTTTAGATGAATTAGATGGTCAGCTTAAGAAAAAGCTTAATTAATTAGTTTTTTAATATTTTCGAAAGACTCTTCAATTTTATCTGGCAAAGTTCCTCCAGCTTGTGCAAAGTCAGCTCTGCCACCACCGCCTTTACCCCCAATAACTTCTGAACCAGCTCTAACAATTTTNACAGCATCAAACTTTTNTTCTAATGTTTTGGTAACACCTACAGCNAANCCAACTTTATTATCATTGATTGCATAAATTATAACTAACCCTTCACCAATTTCTTTTTTGCCTTCATCNATTAGCTTACGTAAATCNTTAAATGGTAAATCCATAATATTTTGAAATCTAACTTTAAATCCATTAATAGTTTGATCGTTGATTTTATTTTTATCTTTATCTTTTAATATTGAGATAACTGAAAGTTGATCAAATTGTCTATTAAGGTCTTTTATTAAAGTTACTTGATCCTTGTTTTGAAGATTAGGTTTTCCTCCTAATTTAATAATCTTTGTCTCTAATTCTTTTATAACTGCCTCATTTTTTTGATCCGACAAATTGGATTGGTTTTCTTTTTCTTTTAAAAAATCA
>JGI26084J50262_1000330_pt1 | contig 27212 bp, 26 predicted proteins | sample SaaInl6LU_22_DNA_FD_50262 | JGI IMG/M metagenome (IMG submission 50262) | reverse complement strand
GCTCATGAATTTAGTTGTATATTTAAGAATTATAACTATTTAAAAGTATTTAATGAAAAATATATTTTTTATTTCCTTAGGGATTTTATTCCTGGGATGTAGTCAAGCACCACGAGAAAACCAAAACCAGCTATCGGAACAAATTCAGATAGATGTAAAAATGTATTCAGAGCTGTGGGATAAATTCTTATCAGGAGATACAAATGCAATTAATAATTCAACTTTTACTGAAGATGTAGTAGTTGTAACTGAGCAAGGAAATATTGTAGGAATAGATGCTGTTAAAGAATTTTATCTTAACTATCTAGAGGGGTTTTCAGAAATTGAATTTCAAATAATCGATGCTTTTGGAAGAGGAGATAAATTAATAAAACATTATAATTTTAAAGGGAAGCATACAGGAACATTTATGGGGATACCTGCGACAGGGAATTATCTTAATCTTTCAGGGACAACTATAGTTACAATGAGAGAAGGAAGAATTGCAAAAGAGCAGGATTTTTTCAACATGAAATCGTTATTAGACCAACTACAAAATAGTAAAGGCGAAGTAACTGTGGACGAATATCAACCCATTAATTAATTTTCATATCAATTTTAAGGGCATCTTTTAATTCATCTAATGTGATCAAATAATATTTCAGTGAAGAAATACGAGTTTTGAAATATCTCATTTGAATCAAAAGTTCTGTCCTCACTTCTTGATCTCTTTGAAATAACCCATTGAGGGAATTGAGGTAGTTGCTTAATGATACTTCATTGTTTTCTGCTGCCAAAATAATTTTGGGATGCTTTGAGGTTAGTATATTTATCAACTTCGTTTTNAAAGACTTTTCATATTCAACAGTTGATNTTACCATATTAAGATCTTGATTATGTAGCCTTGTTAGTGCATCAGTTATTTTCTCTGAATTAATAAACTTTAAAGCACCTGTATTTACCATAGATTCATATCTGTTATTGGGAGGAGAAAAATCACGATAGTAAATCAAGTTATATTCTACTCTACTTTTGCTAATGGCAATATTTTGAATTAATTCTATATCAATATCTTTTTTGAGAAGCTGGGAATAAATCTCAACGTCTTGATTCCAAATTTTCAACTTTTCTAAAGAGTATTTTTCTATTTCTTCAACTTCAGAAAGTAGGCTATTAATTACTCGAGACCTTTCACCTTTTGTTTCTTTATCAATTGAAATTTGATTTATCCAAAATGATATGGTAATACCTGTAACAAGAACTATCGACTCTAGTAAATATTTAATTATATATTTTTTCACATTTAAATATAGTGGATATTTAGTTATGCTTTAATAAACCTCATAAATCTCTCCAATAGGATGTAAATATTTGCTCAAATATTTAATTTAAATCATATTCATGCCCCGTTCATTTGTTTTAATTAATTGACATATTTGTATATTGTACTTATTAATCATAAATCAATTAAAATGAAAATCAAAACTATTTTTAAAATAAACATTGCCTTAATTTTTCTTCAAGCCTTGCCATTATTTATTTCTTGGTTTTCCCCAGAATTTAAGATGATGTTGTTAGGGGACTTTTTTGGGGATAATCCATCAGCAGATGCAATAACTATGTTTGATCAGTTCTCACTTGTATTAGGTCTAGTGGTCATTGGGATCATATCCTTAATTTATGGGTCATTGTCTTTTAATGATTTAGCTATTTTAAAGAGACTCTCATTACTATATTTTGCCCTTGCAGGATTTTTTGCCCTTCCAGATTTAATTAGCGCAATCAATGGAGATCCAACAGCACCTCTACCAGTGATTATCTTTGGATTAATAGGGGTAGGATTGTTTTATTACGGGTCAAAAAAAGGAACTCTTTAGGCAGGGTTTTTAGACTTAATTTTTTAAAGAAAGCCCTCTCAGTAGAGGGTTTTTCTTTTACCCCAATGGACACAATCTAAATCCCTTCCAAACCATTGTTTTGCTGGGCGAAACCTGTCCTCCTGTGTAGTGGTTTTTTAAGGCGGAGTTGTTTGGGGGAAGTTTGTATTGTGGTGGGGAAGCCCCTGTTTAATTTATTTGAGCATTATTTTTACGTTTTTTTGACAACCCCCGATTTAAAGACTTCATTAGTCCAAAACACATAAAACGAATAAGTTATAGTACAGCTGGAACCATCATAGAAAACGTCGATCTATTACTATTCTATGTTGTAATTTATTTACTCTTCAAATTATATCATAGGCCACTAAATGGGCATTAAAAATTAAGATTTCTTCGTATATTAGAGAGTTATTAGACTGATTAATGAGACTTTCGTACAGCTTAATTTTCACCTTATTGTTATGGAGTTGTAAGTCCGAAACGAAAAGAACACCCTCTTCTTTCCCTAATATTTTGTTTATTGCAGTTGATGATTTAAGACCTGAACTGGGCATTTATGGAAACCCCATTGTAAAAACCCCAAACATAGATCGTTTAGCAAAAGAAGGGAGTTTTTTCAAACGACACTATGTGCAAGTTCCCACTTGTGGTGCTTCACGATATAGTCTTATGACGGGACTTCGCCCTCAAAAAAAGAGTCATCTTCGCAATGATGTATTTTATAAAGAAACTGCCAATAAACCAGAAAAAATTAGACCTGAGTCTTTTGTACATCACCTTAAAAGAAACGGATACACTACAGTAGGTATTGGAAAATTAAGTCATTCAGTAGACGGTAAGGTTTACGGATACCGAGAAGAACCTTCAGAGACAAAAGAAATGCCTTACAGTTGGGATCGTTTTATCTTCAACCCTGGCAAATGGAAAACGGGATGGAATGCTTTTTTTGCATATGCGAATGGAGAAAATAGACAAAGTTTGGACAACCAAGTAAAGCCTTACGAAAGTGCAGATGTATCAGATGAAGGGTATCCCGACGGTTTGATTTTAAAGAGCGCCTTGCGAGAATTAAAAAAACTTGGAAAACAAAAGAAACCGTTCTTTATGGGGGTCGGCTTTTTTAAACCCCACCTTCCTTTCAATGCGCCCAAAAAATATTGGGACTTATATGATAGAACAAAAATCCCCATTGCTACAGACTCCTTTATACCAGTTGGCGTAAATCCTGTAAGTGTGGGCAGTATGGGAGAGTTTAATAGCTATAAATTAACTGATGAAAAACCCAACCTTAATAAGGCAATTTCTGATGNTTATGCCAGAAAACTCATACATGGATATTATGCGTCAATAAGCTACATAGACACANTAGTTGGGAAGCTTATCCAAGAACTGGAAGCTATGGATTTGGATCACAATACGATGATAATACTTTGGGGAGATCATGGCTGGCATTTGGGGAATGATCTTAAATGGGGGAAGCATTCTCTATTTGAAAAAGCACTCAAAAGCGCTTTGATCGTCAAGTTACCCGGTAATGCCAATATTCAAAATGAAGTTCGCGCGATAGTTGAAACGGTTGACCTATATCCCACCATTTTGGAGTTTTGCGGTATTGCTCCTCCCTATAAGCTGGACGGAGAAAGCCTGATGAATCTTATGAAATCAAATAGCTCAGTCTCAAAAAGCAACGCTTTCGGGTATTTTAATAATGGAATAAGCCTGAGGACTGACCGTTACCGTTTGACAAAGTTCTATCGGAATGAAAAACCAAATCTTGAACTTTACGACCATTCTAATGATCCAGAAGAAAATCAAAATATAGCCGAGCAGAATGAAGAAATTGTAAAATCATTATTACCCCTATTGGATGAAGTTACTCCAAATTTTTATAGAGAATTTTTAAAAAATTAAGATTTAAATACAACAACAATTATAAAATGAGAATAAATTTTAATCCCCTTTTGAAATCAAAATTTTGGCGCGGAATATTCTGTACTATCATTGTTTTAGGGTGTTCTTCTAGAGAAGTCACTCATGAAAAGAGCCCGAATGTAATTTATATTTTAGCAGATGATTTGGGATATGGAGATTTATCAATTTACAATCCCCAATCCAGAATAAAGACTCCCTATTTGGATCAAATGGCTCGTGATGGAATGCGCTTCACAGACATGCATTCAACTTCAGCAGTTTGTACTCCTACACGTTACAGCATCCTTACTGGAGAATACGCCTGGCGTACGCCCTTAAAAAGAGGTGTATTGTGGAGCTATGGCCCCTTGATGATTTCAGAAACTAAAGAAACCGTTCCCAAGCTATTTAAAAACAACAACTATCAAACGGCTGTAATAGGGAAATGGCATTTGGGGTTAGATTGGGTACTAAAAAATCCCTTTGACAGCACTCAAGTGAATCGAAACAAACAGGGACTCATTATAGATTATAATCAAAATCAAATTGATTTTTCTAAACCCCCAAAACGAGGCCCTTTTGATGTGGGTTTTGATTACAGTTATATCATCCCAGCTTCACTGGACATCCCTCCCTATGTGTATATCGAAAATGGGCAGTTTACTCAGGCGGTAAATGACTATACTCAGGGCAGTAATTTAAATGCGGATTATGATGGACCCTTTTGGCGCCCTGGACCAATGGCAGAAGACTTTGATTTTTATGAAGTTTTGCCCACGTTTATTTCAAAAGCAAAAGCTTTTATTACAAATGCAAATGAACAAACATCCCCATTTTTTCTGTATTTACCATTAGCAGCACCCCACACTCCTTGGGTGCCTAAAGAGGAAGAAAAAGGACTTTCGGAAGCAGGTATGTATGGAGACTTTGTAAGTATGGTAGACCGTTATGTGGGAGAATTGATATCTCATGTTGATGAACTCGGCTTAAAAGAAGAAACCTTAATTGTATTTACCAGTGACAACGGGCCCTACTGGAAAGAAAAATACATCCAATCCTTCCAACATAGAGCAGCGGGAAATTTGAAAGGTATGAAAGGGGACATCTATGAAGGTGGACACCGAATTCCTTTTATCGTCCAGTGGCCGGGAAAAGTGAAGGCAGGCAGTGAAAGTAACAACCCAAACACCTTGGCAAACTTTTATGCAACAATGGCTGAGTTTTTTGGAGCCCCCTCTCCTCCTCCTGATAGTTATAGTGTTTTTAAAGAACTCACAGACGAATCCCATATTCCTGAAATAAAACCAATCATTCACCATTCTTCAAACGGGCATTTTGCACTTAGAAAAGGAAAGTGGAAGTTTGTGGAAAAATTAGGCTCTGGAGGTTTTTCCAAGCCCTCTTCAATTCAAACTCCCAAAGGAGCGTCTCAAGAACAGCTGTACAACCTTGAAGGGGACCTTGCTGAACAATTCGATCTTTCCAAAAAACACCCAGAAGAATTGAACCAATTTAAAAGGATGTTAGATTCCATTCGTAGCCTGAGATAGGATAAGGGACAAAAGACACTTAGACGCACTTTAATTAATGGCTTAATCAACAAAATCTCAAAAGTTTATTTTGTAATTTTGACCGAATTAAATTATTAGGATTATGGCATTTGACATTGAAATGATCAAGGCAGTCTATGCACGATTAGAAAATCGTGTTGCTGAAGCAAGAAAATTAACAGGAAAACCCTTAACCGCTTCTGAAAAGATTTTGTACTCTCACTTGTGGGATGGAAAATCAGAACGCCCTTTCACACGAGGAGAAGATTATGTTGATTTTGCACCAGACCGCATTGCTTGCCAAGATGCCACAGCACAAATGGCTTTATTGCAGTTTATGCAAGCGGGCAAACCTAAAGTGGCCGTCCCTACAACGGTACATTGTGATCACTTAATTCAAGCTAAATCGGGTGCGGAAATTGATTTGAAATCCGCGAATTCTACCTCTGCAGAGGTATTTAACTTTTTAGAATCAGTTTCCAACAAATACGGTATTGGATTTTGGAAGCCAGGAGCGGGGATTATACATCAAGTAGTTTTAGAAAACTATGCATTCCCGGGCGGAATGATGATCGGTACAGATTCGCATACGGTTAATGCCGGTGGACTTGGAATGTTGGCCATTGGTGTAGGTGGTGCAGATGCTGTTGATGTTATGGCTGATATGCCTTGGGAACTAAAATTCCCAAAACTAATCGGTGTAAAACTTACCGGAAAATTAAACGGTTGGACAGCACCTAAAGATGTGATTTTAAAAGTTGCGGGTATCCTTACTGTTAAAGGAGGTACTGGAGCAATTATTGAATATTTTGGAGATGGTGCAGAATCCATGTCTTGTACTGGAAAAGGAACCATTTGTAATATGGGAGCTGAGGTTGGTGCGACAACCTCCACCTTTGGCTATGACACTTCTATGGAAAGGTACCTGAGAGCAACCGATCGAGACGATGTAGCCGATGCTGCCAATGCAGTAAAACAACACCTTACTGCAGACCCCGAAGTGTATCAAAATCCAGAACAGTATTTTGACCAAGTGATTGAAATTGATCTGGATACCTTAAGCCCCCACATTAACGGGCCCTTTACTCCGGACTTAGCAACACCAGTTGCAGAAATGTCCAAAGTAGCGAAACAAAACGACTGGCCCTTACAAGTAGAATGGGGCTTGATTGGATCATGTACGAACTCCTCCTACGAAGACCTTTCTCGAGCAGCCTCTATTGCTAAACAAGCGGTAGAAAAAAACTTAGTAACCAAAGCCGAATTTGGAATCAATCCGGGATCGGAACAAGTGCGTTATACTGCAGAAAGAGATGGATTACTTGAAATTTTCGAAGATTTAGAGGCTAAAATATTTACCAATGCCTGTGGTCCTTGTATTGGACAATGGGCTCGAGAAGGAGCAGACAAACAAGAAAAAAATTCCATCATTCACTCCTTTAACCGAAACTTTTCTAAACGTGCAGATGGCAATCCAAACACCCATGCCTTTGTAGCTTCACCCGAAATGGTGGCTGCAGTTGCAATTTCTGGAAGATTGGATTTTAACCCACTCACAGATAGCTTGATTAACCAAAAGGGAGAAGAAGTAAAATTAGATCCTCCCACTGGGCTGGAATTACCTCCTTTAGGGTTCGATGTTAAAGACAATGGATACTTGGCTCCAGTTAAAGATGGTTCTCAAGTACAGGTAGAAGTCAAAGAAGATTCAGAAAGATTACAGCTTTTAACACCCTTTAAAGCTTGGGATGGGGACAACCTCACTGGAGCAAAATTGTTAATCAAAGCACATGGCAAATGTACCACCGACCACATCTCTATGGCTGGACCTTGGTTGCGTTTTAGAGGCCATTTAGATAATATTTCTAACAACTGTTTAATTGGTGCGGTCAACGCCTTTAATCAAAAAACAAACTTTGTTAAAAACCAGATGACAGGGGAGTATGGTGGTGTGCCAGATGTACAACGCAAATACAAAGCTGCTGGAATTGAAACCGTGGTTGTAGGAGATCATAACTATGGTGAAGGTTCTTCTCGAGAGCATGCAGCTATGGAGCCGCGTTTCTTGGGCGTAAAAGTAGTTTTAGTAAAATCTTTTGCTCGCATTCACGAAACGAATCTAAAGAAACAGGGAATGTTAGGAATAACATTTGCAAATGAAGCAGACTATGATCTTATTCAAGAGGACGATACGTTCAACTTTGTGGATTTAAAAGATTTTGCCCCTGGCAAACAAATTACTGTTGAGGTTGTTCACGCAGATGGATCGAAAGATACCATTATGGCAAACCACACCTACAACGCACAACAGATAGAGTGGTTTAAAGAAGGGTCGGCGTTAAACTTGATCAAAAAACAAAATGGAGCTTAATTCAGGAAATAAGGTGTAAAAAACCTCCATTTCCTAAAGAATTAGCTTACTTTTACAAAACGTTGTTCACGCAACGTAAATAACTTAAAGAGTTTGTTTAGTATGGTTGCTACTCAAGCTCTTTTTGCTTTAAAGGTTGTCTGAAGCCTCAACAAAGCGCGTTTTTAGATTCACATTTTCCATGTCTTTATCTAGAGGGAACATAGGCCTTTGGATTCGCTTGTAGCCCAAGCGCTCTAAATCTTGATCGACTCCTCCTGGAGTTAGCGCCATTATCCAGTCGCCACGCATGTCGTAAAGTTCTGGAACTAAATATCCAATTTTAACAACTAAAATATCTGCTTTGCGTGGGTTCAATCCTAGTTGAGTAAAATCCTTTTCCTTGTGGTAGGGTTTTCTTTTTTTGGTCACAATCACTTTTATACTTCCTACCCTTACAACCACTTCGGTTTCGGCATGTACGTCTCCTTCAAGGATAGCCTCTACGACACCTTCCAATAAGAGAGGAGGAGCAAAGCGATTGTCCACAGACGCGCCTACTTTTGCAGAAACATAATTATTTACCCCTACTTTTAGTGCGGCATCGATCATTTCTGGACCTGGGATAGAAGCATAAATCAATTCAGGACCTGAGGATTTTTTAAAGGCTTTTTGATTGAGTAATTCACGAAGCGTCCAAGTGACATCTCCCGCACCGCCTGCGGTGGGATTGTCACCCATATCACTAATAATGTAAGGTTTTTTTTCAGAGGTTAAAGCATAGGATAGAGCGGTATCCAAATCTGCTGTAGGGGCTACAAATTCAAATTGGTCACGCACGTTCCAAAAATGTTGGGCTAAGGTTTCTGCACTTTCGCTTACAGCATATTTATCATCACCAGTAACCATTACCACAGCGTGATTTCTGGGTTCGTCTGCCCAGGCATACCCTATCCAAATAGCGGCATCGATAACCCCCTCCTTTTCTGTCAGGGGTTGTACTTTGGCATACAAGCTTTTCCCAGGCTCTATTCGTGTACTGGTTTTTTCTCCAGGAAGCAAAATAGGAATGGGAATCCAAGCTTTGTATTTAGGCTTTCCCTTTCCGGTAAGTAAACGTTCTAAAAGATTGTCAACTGCTCGCTGTTTGGATTCCAAGGCATCTTCATGGGGCGCCTTGCGATAACAGGTGATCAAGTCAGTGTGTTGTGCCAAACGTTGGGACACATTTCCGTGGAGATCCATAGAAGTAGAAATAAGCGTTTTTGTTCCAATAAGTTCTCGAATTTTTTGGATAAAATCACCTTCTGGATCGTCGAGGCCTTCCACACTCATTGCACCGTGAATATCAAAAAAAAGCCCGTCAAGAGGCAATTCTTTTTTTAACAGGGCAAGGGTTTTTCCTACCAATGAATCATAGGCTTTCCGGGTAACAATCCCTCCGGGTAGGGCGTGTCCTCTAAGGGTGGGAGCCCAATTGGCAGCATCTCTTTGTGGACTACCTTCTTTTAAAAACGGATAATAGTCAAAAATAGCGGCTCCTTCTCTTGCTAAAAATGCAGCAGCATCTGTTGTAGCAGGAGAAAATGTACTGGATTCTATGGCCAATCCTGCAATGGCTATTTTGGGATTTTTAATAGGTTTTGAAGAGGTATCCGACTGACAACCGTTCAGAAAAGCAAGTATGAAAAGTGCAGAAAGAGTTTTTATAAATTTTGAAACCATAATAAAAAAGTATTTAACTAAAGATATAACTTTCATAAACAAATAGTGCTCAAATGAAATTTGGAGAGCGAAGTTCGGATAAAATAAATATAATCCAGATACAGTTGGTTTTAACGAAATACCTATCTTGATTTATCAAACATTTGAATTTCAACTTAAAAACGAAAAATTAAGATGAGAAAAGTTTTCTTTTGGTCGCTGGTTGCCGCTTTGGCAGGATTTTTATTTGGCTTTGACACGGTAGTAATCTCAGGTGCGGATAAGACACTCCAAAGCTTATGGGGATCTTCAAATGCTTTTCACGGCATAGTAGTTATGGGAATGGCTCTATGGGGAACTGTCACAGGCTCCCTTTTTGGTGCAATCCCCACCCACCGATTGGGACGAAAGAAAACCTTGCTTTGGGTAGGTGTTTTTTATACAGTTTCAGCCTTAGGTTCGGCTCTGGCAAACGATCCGATTAGTTTTGCTGTGTTCCGATTTATAGGGGGAATAGGAGTAGGGGTATCTACCATTGCTGCACCTGCTTATATTTCCGAAATTGCTCCAGCTAAAAATCGTGGTCGGCTGGTAGGAATGTATCAATTTAGTTTGGTTTTGGGAATCTTAATAGCTTTTGTTTCAAACTATTTACTAAGTGATATTGGTGAAAATGCTTGGCGATGGATGATGGGCGTTGAAGCCTTTCCAGCAGTGCTCTATACCGCCCTCTGTTTTGGAATTCCCAAAAGTCCACGTTGGCTAATTACACGTGGCGCTTTGGATAAGGCGAGGAGTATTTATGATCAAATAGACCCTGAAGGAACTTTTGATCAATTGGTAAAAGAGATACAACAAAGTGCTGAGGACGACCAAAACGAGTCGATCCTTGATAAAAAATACCGCTTTCCTTTAAAGCTTGCGTTTTTGGTTGCTTTTTTCAATCAGCTCTCTGGAATTAATGCATTCTTATATTATGCCCCAAGAATTTTTGAAGAAGGAGGTTTAGGAGCAAGTACTTCTTTACTTAGTACAATAGGTATTGGGGTTACCAATTTGATTTTCACTTTAATTGGGGTTGCCCTAATTGACAAACAAGGACGCAGAAATTTAATGTATTATGGTTCCTTTGGATATATTATCTCATTGAGTTTGGTAGCATGTGCTTTTTTCTTTCAGTGGGGAGGCTTATTGATTCCCCTTTTCCTTTTCCTTTTTATTGCATCACATGCCATTGGACAGGGAGCCGTTATTTGGGTATTTATTTCTGAAATATTCCCCAATCACCTTAGAAATTCAGGGCAAGCTTTTGGAGTAAGTGTCCACTGGGTGTTGGCGGCGCTCATTCCTTCATTCGTCCCCCTATTATTTGCAAGTGTTGGAGCAGGAGTGGTGTTTTCTATTTTTGCTTTCTTTATGGTATTACAACTTGCCTTTGTTCATTTTATGATGCCAGAAACAAGAGGAATTTCTTTGGAAGAATTGAGTAAAAAATTAATTTCAAAAGATGAAATCAAATAAATAAAAATCCGTTTTTTTGAGTATGGATTTTAGCAACCCATTTTTTTGTACCTATGGAGTAAAAAATACAAGAAAAAAATCAAGAAACAAAAAAGGAATAGTCAAATGGAATGCTTTTCTTCAATTTAAAAAGTAAAATAAAACTAAATTTAAAATTAAAAATCAAGCATGCAGATAAGCTTTCATAAGGTAGCGCTTAAGAAACGTTTTCCCTTAGCAATAAGTCGGGGGGTACGTTACCATTCAGAAAATGTATTTATCCGTTACGAAAAAGAGGGTATTGTAGGTTGGGGAGAGGCGGCACCTGGGGAGACAGAAGGCGCCGATACACCAGAAGCAGTTCAACAAGCACTAGAACAATTTATTGCAACGGGCATAGATGAGGTATCTATTCATGCGCTTTACGATCGAGCAAGACAGCTACAAATCCCCCCATGTGCCTATGTAGGCTTGGACATCGCATTATGGGATTGGACAGCTAAAAAAGCAGGGATGCCACTTTATCAAATGTTGGGTTTTCCAAAAGCCCATACGCCCACATCGGTAACTATAGGGATTAATCCACCCGAGGTTGTCAGAGAACGGGTTCCTCTTCTTTTAGAAGGAACGACTGTAAAATCGCTAAAAATCAAGTTGGGCTCCCCCGAAGGATTGGATGCGGACAAAGCCATGTTTGACGAGGTTGTGAAAAGTACCCAGAACTACAACGTTAAAATTCGAGTGGATGCCAACGGAGGTTGGAGTGTACAAGATGCAAAGCACATGATGCAATGGCTTGCCGATCGTAAAGTGGACTATATAGAACAGCCATTAAAAGAAGGAGAAGAAGATCGATTAAAAGAACTTTTTGAAAAACGACCGCTTCCTATTTATGTAGATGAGTCATGTCGTTTTTCAGAAAATATTCCCAATTTCGCTGCACATGTAGATGGGGTGAATATGAAACTAATGAAGTGTGGAGGAATTACAGAGGCAGTCCGAATTATTGCCACAGCTCGTGCTCATGGATTAAAAACCATGATTGGTTGTATGAGTGAATCTTCTGTAGCAATTGCAGCAGCAGCAGCGCTAACAGGAGGGATAGATCACATCGACTTGGACTCTCATTACAATCTGGCCCCAGATCCTGCTGAAGGAGCCCCTATGGTAGAAGGGATTACTTTACCCGGAGAAGTTCCTGGGCATGGTGCCACTTTAAAAGAAGAATTTTATGCTAGATCCTAAATTAAAAGTTGCCGTATACATGGAAGACCATATCGATAGTGATTATGGTAAAATGGGAATGGGTGTCGTACGGTATTTGAAAAATCCCATTGTAGGGGTAGTAGATAAGTCTTGTGCAGGGAAATTCATGAGCGATTTTTTGGATATTACAAGAGAGATTCCCATATATGAAGATCTTAATGCTGTCATTGAGCAAGGTGCTGAAGTATTGGTATTAGGGATTGCTCCTTCAGGCGGAAGAATCCCAGCATCTTGGAACCCTATTATTGAACAAGCTCTAGAAGCAGGATTGAGTATTGTGAATGGACTTCACGATTTATTAGTCCCAAGTTGGGGACACAAAATTAAAAACCCACAAACCCAATGGATATGGGATGTACGAGTCCCTCAATTCATACCTGAGATAGCTACTGGCAAAGCAGCCTCTTTAACGAATAAACGTGTACTCTTTATCGGTACCGATATGGCAGTAGGAAAGATGACCTCTGGGTTAGAATTATATGAAGATCTTTTGAAAAGAAAAGTCAATGTAGGATTTATAGCTACAGGACAAATTGGAATTACCCTTATGGGCAAAGGGATTCCTTTGGATGCGTATAAATTAGATCATGCCTGTGGCGCTGTAGAGCAAATCGTAATGGAGGCAGCAGCAAATGAAATTGTAATTGTAGAAGGTCAAGGATCATTATTGCACCCGGGGAGCTCTGCAACACTACCATTAATGCGAGGAAGCTGTCCCACACATTTAGTCCTTTGCATACGCGCAGACAAGAAGACTTTACGAAGTCCAGAGCACATTAACATTCCAGATCTCAATGCGTTTATTGCTTTAAACGAAGCACTAGCAACGGTGGTAGGCACCTATCCAAAGGCAAAAGTCATAGGAATTTGTGCCAATACCAGTATGTTGTCTGAAGCACAGGCCAAAGAGTTCATCATTGACCTTTCTAAAAAGACTGGGATTGAAGTGACTGACCCTGTTCGATTTGACGTCAGTGGGATTTCAGAGCGAATCCTACAAGATTAATACATTTTCTCACGACTCACTTGTTGGGGCAAAGGCAATCCTTTTTCAAGGCGGTCAAAGCAGTCTAACACTTGATAAGTGCTCTCCTTGGGATAGGTTAAACTTGCAATGTGCGGGGTGATTTTTACTTTGGGATGCGTCCACAAAGGACTTGATTTGGGAAGGGGTTCTTCTTCAAAAACATCTAAAAATGCACCGGATAGCAGACCCTTATTTAAGGCTTTTACAATATCCTTTTCCACTTGAACAGCACCTCTTGAAACATTGATAAGGTAGGTAGGTTCTTTAAATTTTTCAAAGAGCTGATAATTCAACATACCATGAGTTTTTGAGGTATATGGGACAGTACAAACAAGTACGTTTATCTGACTTATAAAGGCCTCAAACTGATCACCAGAATAGGAAGGAAAAACNGTTTTTTTAGGAGAATTAGAATAACCAAGGACAGGAAATCCCAAATGATGTATTTTATTGGCGGCATCCATTCCCAAATGTCCAATTCCCAATACACCCACCTTTACTGGACGTTCTACATATTCAAATTGTGCCCAGTGTTTGTTCTCTTGTGCGGCTTGAAATTCATACCATGAGCGATGATGGTTTAAAAGTGCCATGAGGATATAATTGCTCATGGAGAAGGCCATCTGTGGATCGATAACTCGGCATACAGGGATATGCTTGGGGATAGTTTCATCGGAAAGGACATGGTCAACTCCCGCGCCCATAGAAAAAATCAGTTTTAGATTTTTAAATTGGGTTAGTGCGCCTTTGGGCTGCTTCCATACCATGGCACAAACCACTTCTTCGGGCTGAGGGGTTTCCAAACCAATGACTAGAGGAATATGGGGAGCAATTCGTTCAAAATTCTCCTTCCATTTTTTACTGGGAATGGGAGGAGCTATGATTGCAAAATGCATAATATAAAGTTAATTTTACCATTATAAAGATAGGCTAAATTTGTATTTTTAAGCGAAATGTCTGCTTATGAATCCTTTAAATGTTTTTCAAAAAATGCTTTTGTTTTTTATTATGATTTCATTGTTTTCTTGCGATCAAGACTTGGACGAGGACGCACCTATTGAATCTAGTATAGAGGAACAAATCGAAGAACAAATTTTAAAAAAAACCAATGCAATACGGAGAACAAAAGGGTTGACAGATCTGGTTCAAAACGATGAGATGGATCAACTCGCAAGGTTNCACAGCGAAAATATGATCACCTTCAATTTCTTTGATCATGTAGATCATGAAAACAAATCTCCTTCAGANCGGGCAGACGATCTAAGCTTTGCGTGGACTAGCATTGCAGAGAATATTGGGAAGGTGCCTTGGTTTGAAAACGTCAACGGATGTGGGGATACTCGTTCTGTAGACGCACTTTCTGAGTGCGTTGTTGAAGGTTGGAGAAACTCTCCTGGGCATTATTCAAATATGATTGGCGACTTTGAAGAATTGGGTGTGGGCATAGCCTTTTCAAAAGACAGTATCGCGTATTTTACTCAAGTGTTTCGAACACCCTAGTTTTACTTACAATGATAATCTGCAGCACGTGTTGCGATTTGATTATTGGGCTTTACATTTACCTTATATCCCAATGAATTTGCCCATCCTTTTGCTGCTGCAATTAGCTTATGTGATTGATAGTTTTCATCGCCATTGTAATCCATGTCAATTTGTACTTTGAGAGGAATTTTTTGAGTTAACCATTCTGCTACATCAATACTAAACTCTGCTTCTTTCCAAAGACGGGTCCACATGTCTCTGATGATTTTTGAGGTGGTTTTACTAAAAATATAATGCACTCCCCTGGTGCCTAGCCGGAAGGCAATAACCGTTGTGTATCGTGTTTCTTTGTTGATGTTTTGAGAGTCTGTACCAATATGGATTTCTGCATAGGGATAATTTTTTATCACCTCCAGGGTATGTTTTACGGGATCGATTCGATCCCCTTTGATGTTTCTAAATAGTAGCATAATTCCTCCTCTAAATTAAAAATACTATTTTGGTAGTCACGATAAATTTCTTATTTAATGACAACCCTTTTTTTCAATCTGTGTAATACTTTAATTTTAGTTGCATGGGCAGCGATTCTTTTTTTTCCAAAAAGTAAGGTCTCGAAACCATTAATTTCGTTTCCATGGATCCCTTTGGGAATTAGTTTTTTTTACACTTATTTCATCATTGTATCTGGAGGGCTAGCAGAGGCTGATTTTTCTAGTTTGGAAGGGATTGTTGTTTTATTTAAAAATGCTACTCCTGAATCTGCAGCAGCGGGCTGGCTGCACTATTTAGCGTTTGACTTTTGGGTAGGGACTTGGATGATTCGGCACAGTCAAAAGTTTCAAATTAAACACATATTGATAGTACTACCTTTGTTGTGTACTTTTATGCTGGGACCGATAGGAATATTGATTTACAGTCTCGTTTTTTTTACGAAAAAAAAATTCACGAAGGCCAGTTAAAAGAAATGTTTTGAATTAAATCGGGATGAAGCGAATACGAAACAGGACAAGTAAGTGCAGCGCGCTCTAAAAGGGTTTGTGTTTTAGTATCAAAACGCTGGGATAGATTTACAATCACACGAATTTCACTAATTCTTCGGGGATTGCTTGCCATCACTTTAGTTACCTCAGCGGTACTTCCCTTGAGNTCAATTTCTAAACTCCGAGCTTTTATTCCCATGATGGTCAATAAACATGACGCCAAAGCTGTTGCTACAGTGTCTGTTGGAGAAAAAGCCTCACCTTTTCCTTGGTTGTCCAAGGGAGCATCAGTGATGAAATTGTTTTTGGAAGCCCTATGTGTGGCTTCTGTTCTAAGGTCACCTAAATAGATCACGCTACTTGTCATAAGTTTATAGATTTAAAATTTTTGTACAGAAAAGCTCTCCCACAAGGGCGCTTAAACCTAAGATAAAAGGATATGCAACGAAAAGCCAAAGGCCGTCTTTAATGCGAATACCGTCCCAGTAATTTGAAGAAGTGGTAAGGCCTTTAAGAAAATCATACCAGGTTATCAATTGAAGCTTTGAAGCCACAAAGTTGGCTAGTATGGCAACTACTAAAATGAATACACCAATGAGATAAACCCGAACCATAGTCAAAAATAAAGAAGTTTTACTCGCAATTATGTAAATTAGATAAAAACTAATGATGAAAACACGCTGGGTGCTTAAAATTATATTGGCCTTAGGAGCACTACTTTGCTCTATAGTGGTGGGGATTATGTTTACAAAATTGTCATTTATCGATTGGCCTTATGCGATTGGAGCCGTAATTTTAATAACTTTAGCATTAACGATACCTAAAAAATAAAATAGTAATCAAATTAACAGAACAATGAAAAATCTTATTCTTCGAATAGTGGTCTTTATGGTATTAGGTTCACTTCAAGCGCAAAACTTGAAAACCATCAAAAAAGACATTCAAACTTCAGTTGAGAATCAAAAAGAACGGCTAACCACAATAAGCGATGGAATTTGGGAGGCTGCGGAGACCTCCTTAGAAGAGTTTACCTCATCACAACTTTTAAAGGATTACGCCCGTGAAAATGGATTTGAAATAACAGAAAATGTAGCGGACATTCCTACGGCTTTTATGGCCAAGTACGGTTCTGGCAAACCTGTTATTGGAATTTTAGGAGAATTTGATGCCAATGCGGGAATTTCACAAAAAAGACAACCCAAAAAAGAAGCCCGTATTCCCGGCGGTGCAGGTCACGGTTGTGGACATAATCTATTTGGGACNGCCAGTCTGGGAGCTGCAATAGCAATCAAAGAACAGATAGAAAAAGGAACCCTTAAAGGAACCGTTATTTTTTATGGAACTCCTGCCGAGGAAACCATTTTTGCAAAAGTATGGATGGTTAGAGCGGGTGTTTTTGATCAACTGGATGTTTGTATGGACTGGCATCCTGGAGACAACATCATATCTGGGACGGAAACCAGTAAATCTTTGGTCGACTTTCGGGTCATGTTTTATGGAGACACCTCACACGCATCAGCAGATCCTTGGAATGGTAATAGTGCAGTGGATGCTATGGAACTTTATACTACGGGATTAAATTACTACAGAGAGCATATTTTACCAACTTCACGGATTCATTATCAAATCGAAAAAGCGGGAGATGTGGTAAACGTCGTTCCTGATTACGCAAAAATTTGGACCCGTCTCAGAGAGAACAGCGTGGAACAGGTAGATGTGCTTTACGAACGTGCTTTGAATATCGCAAAAGGAGCAGCACTGATGACAGGAACCCGATATGAAACGAAACTGATTTCTGGGATTTACGAAATTTTGGTCAACCGAACAGGGGCGGAAATCATGCAAAATAACTTAGAGTCCTTAGGAGAAATATCCTATAGCAAAGATGAAATTGCCTATGCAAATGCCATTCTAAAAGAAGCGGGAAAACCACAATTAGGAATTAACGGAAAGGTCACTCCCTTACAGGAAACCCTTCCTGCACAGGGAGGTTCCACAGACGTGGGAGATGTGAGTCAAGTTGTTCCCACCATTCGAATGTCAGCTACTGTAGCTGCAAATGGAGGCCCTTGGCACTCCTGGGCCGTTGTGGCTTGTACAGGAATGTCAATTGGGCATAAAGGAATGATTTATGCTGCAAAAGCGCTTTCGATGACCATGGCAGATTTGTACAAAAATCCAAAATTGGTAGAAGCAGTTAAAGAAGATTATCAGAAAAACAAAAAGTCANAACCCTACAAACCTCGAATTCTCCCTGGGCCACCNAGTTTAGAGTAATTCGTAATTAAGAGGGTTTAGTGCAACCATTTGCGTTCTTTCATTTCTTTTTTTACATGACGAGACAGGTAGATTAGCGCTATCATATTTGGAATACACATAAGCGCAAAAGCAAGATCAATGATGCCAATAACAACTTCTACGGTGGCCAAAGCAGAAAAGATAATACTTCCGATATAAAAATAGTTGTAAAGGTTGCCCCACTTAAGTTTGGTAAGGTATCCAAAGCATTTTACACCATAATAAGAATAAGTAAACAAGGTAGAGATTCCAAAAACAAAAACCATAAGCATAAGAAGCTCATCACCAAAACCAAAAAACAAGCGCCTGAAGGCCTCTAGTGTGAGCACGATACCATTGAGTCCTTCCACTTGATAGGCGCCACTAATGATAACGACTAGTCCAGTAATGGTGCACACCAAAACGGTATCGAGTAAGGGGCCTAACATGGCAACCAACCCCTCGTCAGTTCCTTTTGAACTCTGAGACTGTCCGTGATACATGGGTGCATTTCCTACACCACTTTCATTGGAAAATACAGCACGACGCACACCTAAAATTACCAATCCCCAAAATCCCCCAGTAACCGCTGTTTGAAAGTCAAAAGCGCTGGAAAAGATTAGTCCAAAAGTGGGTAGAATTTGCTCCGAATTGGAAAGCAACATATAAAGACCTAGAAAAAAGTATAAACCAACCATAAGTGGAACTAGATTAGAGGTGACTTTTACAATAGATTGCAGCCCCCCAAAAATCACAAAAGCACTAGCAATGGAAAGAAAAATCCCCAAAATCAATTTCCACTGAAAATCACCGAGAAGTATATAAGAATCGGGCTGTACTACATCCATAAACGTTTGGGTCAATTGATTGGCAGTGAAGGCGGGAAGTACCCCAAAAAGTCCAGCTATTGAAAACCAAATGGCCAATGGTTTCCCCCATTTTTTTATACCGATTTGCATATAGTACATGGGACCGCCAAGAGGGGAGCCATCAGCATCTTTTTGTCTGAGTTGAACAGCTAATGAACAGGAGTAAAATTTGATGATCATTCCTATTAATGCGGTAACCCACATCCAGACCAAGACCCCAGGACCACCCATGTGAATCGCAATAGCAACTCCAGAAATATTTCCAAGACCTACTGTAGCCGCAAGTACTGCAGAAAGCGCTTGAAAACGCGAAATTCCCTTGTTTTGTTCTTTAGAAAAAAGAAGTTGAAAAGCAGTTTTGATTTTTAGTAAAGGATAGCCTTTGCTGTGAAAACTGAGGTAAAGGCCACCACCAATCACGGCAAGAAGCATTACCCATTCCAAAGGGCTAATGATATATTGTAAAAATGATTCTAAGGAAGCAATCCAGATGGCCATATTGAAATAAGACAGAAATTTCTTTGAACACTAAAGGTAAGGACTTTTATGGTGAGTATTAAGAGATATTTTTCCATCAAAAACTTTGAATTGTTTTAAAAAAAAGGCAACTTGAAAAAAAACATAAAGCATGCAGACACGTAGAGATTGGTTACGCTCATCTATGGGGATTGGTGGGTTGCTCTTGGCACCCCCTACTCTTTTGACGGCACAGCAAAAAAGAGCGTTTCATCCACGAACCTTAGAACCCGTCATCCGATTGAGTTCTAATGAAAACCCTTATGGCCCTTCCAAAAGGGTTCAAGAGCGGATTATAAATTCCTTTGTGCACGGTTGTCGATATCCTTACGCATATTCGGATGATTTGGCCTCTATTTTAGCAAAAAAACACGGGGTAGACCCCGAGTCGATTATCGTGACAGGAGGTTCAACTGAAGGGTTAAAGATTGCGGGCCTCACTTTTGCTTCTCATGGAGGTGAAATAATTTCTGGACAACCTACTTTCTTGGCGATGATGGATTATGCCAAGCAATGGGGCGCTACGGTAAACTGGGTTCCAGTAGGTGCAGACAAGGGCTATGATTTGGATGAAATTGAAAATCGGATTTCACCGAAGACCAAGTTGGTTTTCCTATGCAATCCCAACAACCCAACGGGAACCCTTGTCCCTGCGAAAAAACTCGTTGACTTTTGCAATGCAGCGAGTCAGAAAACAATAGTATTTTCTGATGAAGCCTATTACGACTTTATCGAAACACCAAATTATCCTAGTATGGTAGAAGCCGTAAAACGAGGAGATAATGTGATTGTGTCTAAAACATTTTCAAAGGTCTATGGTATGGCAGGCCTACGAGTAGGCTATTTGATCGCCAAGCCTGAACTTGCCGTCCAAATCAGAAAAAACATTGTAGCTATGAGTAACGTCCTAGCAGTCGAAGCTGCAAAAGAAGCGCTTCAGGATGATGCTTTTTACCAGTTTTCTTTAGCAAAAAATAAAGAGGCAAAAAATAGAATCTATACCCTTTTGGACCACCTAAAACTGGAATATGTGCCTTCGCACACCAATTTTGTGTTTTTCCATTCAAAAAAAGACATCCGTGAGCTTGGACCAAAGATGTTGGAAAAAGGGGTGCGAATTGGCAGACCATTTCCACCTTTTTACGACTGGTGTCGAGTGAGTACAGGAACCTTGGAAGAGGTAGACGTCTTTATTAAAGGAATGCTGGAAGTGTACGAAGGATAATTTTATTTCTCTTTTACAATGATATAAGTCGCCTTGACTCCTGTAGCGAGGTTCCATCGATTGGAACCCACTAGTTTTCCATCATCGTCAAAAACACGTACTTCTGCAGTATTAGGACCCGATGTGCCTTGATTTAAGGCAACAAAATCGATTTTATTAAAGCCNATTTGTAAGTCGATAGCAATAGTTTTAAAGCGTTCTTGCAACAACACCCGAGGGACGACTTCTTTATCGTTGAGCATGATGCGGATCAAATCGCCGTCAGGAGATTCGTGGTCACGTACAGCGATTTGAACAAACTTTCCATTATTGCGAAAGTCACCTAAATATTGATCGGATTTAAATTGATTGGGATTTTTCTCGTTTTCAGGTTTTCTGTTNAGTCTGTTTTCATATCGTTTTCCAGGATCNANAAACTGTTCGTTTTCACCAAAAAGTAAGCGTGGATTTTCAATATCCCTTTTAGGGTCTTTAAACTCTATCTGAGGATTGAAGTAATCTTCTGAGAGAAAGGATTTTTTCTTTTTAGGAAGTATTAAACTTGGAGCTTTTTCTTTAGGTGAGGCAATAATGAATTTGGGAGGATCAGACAATTCCTTAGAGTTTTGTCCCCAAACGAGTCCAAAACCGAGAAGAAAAAACATGAAAAGGGATTTCCCAAATGCAATCATTGCAACTATTTTTTAACAAACCTAGGGGGAAATCAGGTGAAACTCAAGTGTTTTAACAACAAATTAATGTACCCTTTTGTTTTTTATTTACCTTTAATCAAACCAAAATGAATTGATTTATGCAAATTGCTACTTTTGACTGGCTTATAATTTTATTATTTTTTGTGATCTCTCTGGGAATTGGGATTTATGTTTCAAAATCATCTGGAAAGAGTGCGAATCAATATTTTTTATCGGGCAGGAGTATGCCCTGGTGGCTTTTGGGACTATCTATGGTCGCAACCACCTTTTCTACAGACACTCCAAATTTGGTGACCGATATTGTTCGGACCAATGGAGTTTCTGGAAATTGGGTCTGGTGGGCCTTTCTGATTACGGGGCTTTTAACTGTTTTTGTCTATGCTAAACTGTGGCGTAAATCCAATGTAAAAACAGACTTAGAATTTTATGAACTGCGCTATGGTGGAAAGCCTGCAAAGTTTTTAAGAAAATTTAGAGCCATTTATTTGGGAATCATTTTTAACGTGATTACCATGTCGGCAGTGACCTTGGCTGCGATAAAAATCGGAGGAATTATGTTGGGTCTTGAGCCATGGCAAACAGTCCTTTCAGCAGGATTGGTAACCGTAACCTTTAGTGCTATTGGAGGGTTTAAAGGAGTGGTTTATACCGATGTTATTTTGTTTTTTGTTGCCATGGGAGGCGCAGTTGGTGCTGCGGTATATTTGGTAAACATTCCCGAAGTAGGAGGTATAGAGGCTTTATTGGCCAATGAAAATGTAGTAGGTAAAATTTCAATTCTTCCCGATTTTGGAAATCGTGAGGCGTTAATTACCTTGTTGATCATTCCCCTTGCAGTACAATGGTGGAGTTCGTGGTACCCTGGATCTGAACCTGGAGGAGGAGGCTATATTGCACAACGTATGTTTGCTGCAAAAGACGAAAATCACGCCATAGGGGCAACCTTCTTTTTCAATATCATGCATTATGCTTTACGTCCATGGCCTTGGATTTTAGTAGCCCTTGCATCCCTTGTTGTATTCCCTGATTTGGCTAGTATTCAAGAAGCCTTTCCCAATATTACCGCAGATAAGTTAGGAAACGACTTGGCGTATCCTGCCATGTTAACCAAACTTCCGACTGGACTTTTGGGCTTGGTATTGGCGTCTTTGATTTCTGCCTATATGAGTACGATATCTACTCAATTGAATTGGGGGTCTTCTTATATTGTATACGATTTTTATCAAACCCAAATCAATCCTGAAGCTTCTCAGAAGAGATTGGTTGCTGTAGGAAGAATTTCGACAGTAGTGCTTATGGTGTTAAGTACACTNTTGGCTTTGTTACTTCAAAATGCGATGCAGTTGTTCAATTTGTTACTAGTTTTTGGAGCAGGGACTGGGCTTATTTTTATCTTAAGATGGTTTTGGTGGAGGATCAACGCATGGAGTGAAATCACTGCAATGGTCGCCTCAGGACTANTTTCTCTGATTTTGACCATACCTTCAGTAAAGACAAGTCTTTTTGGAGCTGAAGGAGTTTTTCCAGCTTGGGCAGAGTTCCCCTTTGTCGTAGCAGTTACCACAAGTTTATGGGTACTAGTAACCTTTATTACCCCACCAGAGGACACCTCGGTATTGCGTTCGTTTTACAAAAAAACACAAGCAGGAGGTCCTGGATGGACAAAAATCGTTGAAGGTGCTAAAAAGGAATCGATCGATCTTGTTGATGACCAGCATGTGTGGAGTGTTCCGTCAGGAATAATAGCCATGTTGTTAGGTTGTGTAATGATTTACAGTACCATGTTCTGTACCGGATATTTTATCTATGGGAACTATAATTTAGCCTTTCCTCTATTGGGATTAGCATTAGTTTCAGGATTTTTACTGGTCAAAATATGGAAAAAAATCAAGGTTATTGCTCTCTAAGTTTATCCTAAAATAATCCCAGCAATAGTTGCGGACATTAGCGAAACTAAAGATCCACCTACCATAGCTTTAAACCCGAGTTCGGTTAATAATTTTTTGGTTTTTGGAGCGATGATTCCAATCCCTCCAATTTGAATCCCAATCGAGGCAAAGTTGGCAAACCCACAAAGCATATAGGTAGCCATAATCACCGATTTTTGATAGGTGAAATGGGTAGCACTCATGCCGTCTTTAAGTGTTACCAATTGGGTGTAGCCCACAAATTCACTAGCCACCAGTTTGACCCCTAATAGTTGACCCATAAGCGCAATATCTTCTGTGGCCACTCCGATGATCCACATCAAAGGCGCAAATAAATACCCTAATAAAAATTCGATAGAAAAACTGTCATATACCGTATGGGCTGCAATCCAACTGTTGATCCCTATTAAATCACCAAAACCAGAAAAAATACTACTCAACATAGCGATCAATGCAATAAAAACTAATAGCATGGCGCCTACGTTGACGGCCATTTTGATTCCTTCTCCAGTNCCTATAGAAATGGCAGAAAGTAAATTGGAGCCAATTTTATCATTGGAAATAGAAATGTCTCCGACAATATCTTCCGTTTGAGGATAGATAATTTTTGCAATTACAATTGCTCCAGGAGCTGCCATCACAGAGGCTGCGAGGAGACTTTTGGCAAACTCCAAGCGTTGGACAGGATCGTCTCCTCCGAGAAAACCAATATAGGCACCCAAGACACTACCGGCTACCGTAGCCATTCCTCCTACCATGACAAGGAAGATTTCCGAACGGTTCATTTTTTCTAAATAGGCCTTAATCAGCAGAGGTGCTTCAGTCTGACCTAGAAAGATGTTTCCAGCCACAGAGAGACTTTCCGCACCAGAAATTTTGAAAATTTTTGTAAGAAGCCAAGCTAGTAAACCCACAACTTTCTGGATGACACCAAAATAGTACAGTATGGAGCTTAAAGCGGAAAAGAAAATGATGACAGGCAGGGCTTGAAAGACGAAAATAAAACCATAAGTTTCTGTATTTCCAAATTGACCTAATAGCATTTTTGTTCCTTCACCTGTATATTCTAAAACCTTGATAAAGAAATTTCCTAGAGCCTCAAAAACACGCTTCACCCATTGGATTTTTAAGACTCCTATGGCAATAACTACTTGAATAAGCAGACCGATTCCTACTGTTTTCCAAGCAATAGCCTTCCGGTTATTACTAAAAAGATAAGCTACAAAAATCAAGACACACATCCCGAGTAAGCCACGAAATAAAGAAGCTAGCGAAAGTCCTGCACTGGGAATTAATTCCATTGAATAAATTAAGAAGTAGTAAAGATAAGAAAACACGATACTTTCAAATCAAGATTTGACTTTTTAGAAAAAGCAATTCAAAAAAGAAGATGAAAAAAGACAGTAGAAGTGTTAAAACTCTGTATTCAGAATTGTGCGAATGACATCTCTTGTTGTGATCAACGTAATTTTGTGTACGCTGTCTTTATACGCTCCTTCAGCAATTTTGTTTTCAATATGTTTGAGGAGATCTTGTGCGGAAAGCTCTGTCATTTTATTAGTGCATTGGAACTTCAATTAATAATATTCGGCTTTGAGGATGGGCTTTCAAGGTAAAGTGATCGGTATCCCAAACCCCTAATGCATCTCTTTTTTCAAGGTTTTCACCATCGATTTCTACCGCTCCTTCAATCAAAAAGGCATAGACACCATTCCCTTTTTTATGGATGCGATACTCTAGTTCGGTAGCCTTGTCAAAATCACCCATATGAAACCAAGCGTCTTGGTGAATCCACATGCCTGTCGCTTTGGGATCAGGAGTAACAACTGGGTACAACGCATTTACCTTTTTGAGCTCTTTGATGTTTTTTTGGTCGTAACGAGGGGTAACGTTTTGTGCTTTAGGAAGAATCCAGATCTGAAGTAGGCTTACCGCAAGGTCTTTGTTTTTATTATACTCACTATGTGAGACTCCCGTCCCTGCACTCATCACCTGAATTTCATCGGCTTCTATGATCCCGACGTTGTCCATACTATCTTTGTGTTCTAAAGCGCCTTCTAAGGGGATAGTGATGATTTCCATGTTATTATGAGGGTGGGTTCCAAACCCCATACCTGGAGCAATGGTGTCGTCATTTAAGACACGAAGTGCCCCAAATTGAATCCGATCCGGATTGAAATAATTGGCAAAACTAAACGAATGCTTTGCGTGGAGCCAACCGTGGTTTGCTTCTCCCCGTGAGGATGAGGCATGAAATACTTTTTGCATAAAATTTTTATTACAACTGTTGTAGGTACAAATGTAAGATTTATTTTTTATTCTTTTTTTCTTCTAGGGCTTTTTTGGTTTGGGCAAGGCTGTCGATCAATTTCTTTTTAGAGTTTAGGTATGTAATCAAGGTTTTAATTTTGGTTTCGTTTTCTTCTTTTTCAGCCTGTTTTTGTTTTTCTTCAGCAATGGTGTTTTTAATTTCCATATAGGTACTTACTCCAAACCCAATGACAATTGCAATACAGACCACATAGGCAATAATTTCTTCTACTTCTGAGAGGTACATAATTGTTTATCTTAGCACAAATTTAAAGATAACGAGCTATGGAGAGGTATTTGAAAGGTAATTTTTGGCAGACCTTTGTATTGATATCATCCTTTTTTATAATTTCCACAGTACAGGCTCAGAATTATAGTTCCTCTACAACAATCACCTTAAACGAAATCGCTCTGGAAGCGCCTAAAACAGACACTCCCCGAAATCAACTTCCATTTTCTTTGAGTGTACAATCCGTGATTGAATCTCAAAACATTTACCAACAGCTTTCTTTACAAGAATATTTGGTTTCAATTCCAGGATTATTTACCCAAAACGCGAATAATTACGCCCAAGATTTGAGAATTTCTTTACGGGGCTTTGGGGCAAGAGCAGCTTTTGGAATTCGGGGTATCAAAATCATCGTAGATGGTATTCCAGAGACCACACCAGACGGTCAGGGGCAGTTAGACAATATTCCTTTAGGCTTGCTACAAAGTTTTGAAGTTCTTCGTGGCCCATCGGCAAGTCTGTATGGTAACGCTTCGGGAGGCGTTATTTACCTCAATACTTTAGATGAGTTAGAGGAAGAAACCGTTCAGCTGCAAAGCCGTTTTGGGGCTTATGGATTTCAGTCGTTTCAGACGCATATTTCACTTCAAGGAGAGAATACAACAGCTCTAATTCATGCCAACAGGACAAAAACGGATGGTTTTCGCCAATATAGTGGCTTTGAACAAAATCTTTTTAATGCCAAAATCAAACAGACCCTGAGTCCTAAATCCAGCATACAGCTTCAATTGAATTATACCGATAGCCCTAGAGCTGAAGATGCGGGAGGGATAAGTTTGCAAGACACTCAAGCAGATTGGAGACAAGCAAGGCAACGCAATGTGGAGTACGACACNTATGAAAGTGTGGATCAATTTAAAGCCGGTCTTCGTTGGCAACAAGACTGGGGATCTGAGTGGAAGCTAGATACCTATGGCTTTTATACTTTCCGTGATTTTTATGGAAAGCTCCCTTTTGAAAACGGTGGAATCGTTGACCTTTCTCGGAATTATTTTGGTTTTGGAACCCGATTGAACTACGAGCAAAACAACCACAGATGGCAGTTGGGTTTGGAAACAGCGCAACAGGCAGATCAACGGGATCGGTATCTCAACCTTAAAGGAACTCAGGGAACCTTAAGTTTTTCTCAATTAGAAAGTTTTGGCAGTTTGGGAATTTATCTTTTGGATGAGGTACGATGGNANAAAGTATTGTTGAGAACNAGTTTGCGTTATGATGATTTACGTCTCGGAGCAGATTCGGTTCTGGAAGATCAAGTCTATCAAGTGTTAAATCCCAGTGTGGGATTGAGCTATGAAGTGGTATCTCAAAAGCGTTTATATGTGAATTTTTCTTCTAGTTTTGAAACGCCAGCCTTGACCGAACTGTCTGCAAATCCAAGTGGCGCGGAGGGACTCAACCTATCATTGGAACCTGCACGTGCACTGAATTACGAAATGGGATGGAAAGGGTTGTGGGCAAAAATGCGACTGGAAGC
>JGI26084J50262_1000315_pt1 | contig 27808 bp, 29 predicted proteins | sample SaaInl6LU_22_DNA_FD_50262 | JGI IMG/M metagenome (IMG submission 50262) | reverse complement strand
CCAAAGATGCCAATAAACGCGTTGCCGTCAAAGGCGCCAAACATGACCTCGGTCATGGCGATGTTGTGATTGCCGCCATTACCTCATGCACCAATACGTCAAACCCAAGCGTCATGCTCGGGGCTGGTCTGGTTGCTGAAAAAGCAGTGGCTTTGGGTCTGCAAGTCAAGCCTTGGGTGAAAACCTCATTGGCACCTGGCTCGCAAGTGGTGACGGATTATCTGAAAAAAGCTGGCCTGCAAAACCCACTTAATAAATTGGGCTTTAATTTGGTTGGCTATGGCTGCACCACCTGTATTGGTAACTCAGGCCCATTGGCCCCAGCAATTTCTGACGCCATTAATAAAAATGATTTAGTGGCCACATCAGTATTGTCAGGCAACCGCAACTTTGAAGGCCGCGTGAGCCCAGATGTGCGGGCCAATTATTTGGCCTCGCCAATGTTGGTCGTGGCTTATGCCATCGCCGGTTCGGTGAATATTAATCTGGCAACAGATCCACTGGGCACAGATAAAAAGGGTAATCCTGTCTATCTGAAAGATATTTGGCCAAGCAGCAAAGAGATTGCCGAAACCGTGCACCGCTGTGTCACACCGGCCATGTTCCGCGAGCGTTATGCCAATGTCTTCAAAGGCGATGCTGGCTGGCGCAAAGTCAAAGCAAAAGCCGGTCTGACTTTTGAGTGGAATAATAAATCAACCTATGTGCAAAAACCGACCTTCTTTGAAGGTCTGTCAGCCGAGCCAAAAGACGTGGCGCCGATTAATGATGCACGGATTTTGGCGCTTTTGGGTGACAGTATCACCACGGATCATATTTCACCTGCTGGCTCAATCAAAGCCGACAGCCCAGCCGGTAAATATCTCAGCCAGAATAAAGTCAAAACAGCCGACTTTAATTCCTATGGTTCGCGCCGTGGTAACCATGAGGTGATGATGCGCGGCACCTTCGCCAATATCCGCATCCGCAATCATATGGCACCGGGCACTGAAGGTGGCGTGACCAAATTCATGCCGTCAGGCAAAACCATGCCAATTTATGATGCGGCCATGGAATATGCCAAAAAAGGCACACCGCTGGTGGTCTTTGCCGGTAAGGAATATGGCACGGGTTCAAGCCGTGACTGGGCTGCCAAAGGCACACGCCTGTTGGGCGTGCGCGCTGTGGTGGCCGAGAGCTTTGAGCGTATTCACCGGTCAAATCTGGTCGGCATGGGTATTGCACCTCTGCAGTTCACTGGCACAGATAGCTGGGCCAGCTTGAAGCTTGATGGCAGTGAGACCATCACCATTAACGGTCTTGATGGCAAAATCAAAGCCCGTGCAAAATATGACATGGTGATTACCACAGCCAAGGGCAAAAGCCGGACGGTGAAACTTCAAAGCCGTATTGATACAGCCGATGAAGTCGAATATTTCCTCAATGGTGGTATTCTACAATATGTGCTGCGTCAGCTAGCGGCTTAGCGGCCGATCNAGTTGTTCGGCGCCGGGTAGTAAAATCGGCGCCGTATCAGCCGGAAAACGAAACGCCCAGCCAGCATAACGGCTTTGCAAATCTTGGGCCAGTGTCTGAATTTCAGCACTGGCCTTTTTGCTGGCCGAAGCGGTAATCCGCGACCAAATATAACTGGCAGCACCAACATTTTCATAACGCAGCACCAGACCATTGCTATAGCGCAACACCATTGGCTGAGCGGTTTCAAAGGCAATCGAGTCAACAGAGGCCACATTATCAGGCTGCAAATCAGCAAAGCCGACAAACCAGCCAAGCCCGCCCGGACGCGACCATTGCGCCTCACCGACGCGCACCAAATCAAATGCGGCTTTGCCCTTACCAAAGCTCACACTGCGCAGCAAATCAGCCGGGCCGCGTGGCAAATCCATTGATATCCAGGCCGCTGGTTCCGGACTGCGCGGCAAGCGTCCACGGGCCAACCAGCTTTGCGGCTCGCCTTCACGGCGAATATAGAAATTGCGCAAGTCAGGGCCAATAGAGGTGAGTTGCAAACTGGCCTCGGCCTCGCTGCGCTCTTCATTGCCCATTAGAATGGCCGCCAAAATATTTCCCTCAGCATCCAGCACGCGGAAACGAACGGCCTTGCCGAAATCTTCCGGTGGGCTGAGGCCAAGGGCGCGGTGCCATTTAGGCTTAGCGGTCCGCGCTTCCAATGCTTTCAAGTCGGCCAGAGCCAAAAGCGTTTCAGTGACCAATTCTTGCTTGGCCGGATAATTGCCGCGCTGCTCAAAGCGCCAAATGCCGTCTTGGCGGCTGAATGACAACACGCGCGTGCCCGACATGCCCAGACCATGGGTAATCTCCAGCCGTGCCGCGCGCTCAAGGGCGGCGCCATAATCAGGCAAAAACACTTCCGGTGGCGCCACCGCATTGACCCGACGGTCGGTCACGCTGGCCAAAATCGCCAGACTAAGGCCAATCAGGGCAAATAGGCTCAAAGGCCGAAGCAAACGCGTCATATCCATTAGCTGACCTCATCGGCTATTTTGGTTTCAACCAAAAGCCCGCCGGCTTTTTGTGTCGCCAAACGTCGGCGTCTTTGCCGCATGGCCAGCGTCAAGGCCGCCAAACCAATCAACACCGGCATGACAATAATATTCAACCACGTAACGCGTGCTTCCAATTGGTCGATATCGCGGCGCAAATCACCCTGCACGCGGCGCAAGGCTTTGCGTGCTTGCAGCAATTCAGCGCGATATTCTTTTGACGCCGCTTCAGCATCGGCCAGACCGGCGCCGCCTTGCTCTAATTTGTTCAACTCACCCTGCGCTGCTTCAATGCGAGCCAATAGGTTTTCTTCTTCTTCAAGATAATTTTGTTCCGCCGCTTTGCGCAGCGCTTGCACGCGGGTAAAGGGACGCGCCACGCGCTCGCGGCCGCGCAGGCTAATCAAATCATTTGAACCCATCATATTCTCAACCGCATTCAGCAAAAACTTGCCATTATCAGCAATCGGGACGCCAAAACGCTGGCCAAGATAATTTTGCTCGGTCACCCAAAACCGGTCGTCGAAGAAATCACTATCGGCGAACACCACAATATTGGCGGCGACATTCTCGCTTTGATGGTCGGCTGGCTTAGCGCTTTGGCCCTTTTGATTTTCCCCTGCTGGCGGGCCGTCGGGGAAGGCTGTGGTCACCAGACCCGACAGGCGAGCGGAAATNACATAGGGCGCATCACCGGGTTCGAAACGGCGCAATAATTTNTCCGGAGAGGGTGCNGTCAGCACATAATCGCGAGTCATCAAACTGGCGTCATCCGATGANCTCACCAAGGGGGTGAACGTCGTCGTCGCATTATCAGTGGCGAATAAGGCCCCAACTGTGCCGATATTCAAATGGTCAATATTGGCGGTGATTAAATCATCGCCATTCATTTCTTCGCTGGTCAGGCCCATCCACAAAATATAATCGGTCAGAGCGCGGCGCGCGTCGCGACCAGCCGCCACGCGTTGCGCCCGTTTGCGGTCGGCGACAATCAGATTATTGTCCAATTGCACGCCCCATTGGCCGAGCAGTTTCGGCAAAGATGATTGCTCTGTATAGCCCTTAAGCGGCTCACCCTTAGGTCCAGCCGTCAAACTGACTTCCGATTGCGGGTCAAGAAACGCCAAAACCCGACCACCACGCATGATAAACTGATCCACCGCATAGGCCTGCATATCGCTCAGCGGCCGCGGGTGGGCCAATAATAGCACATCAATATTATTCGGCACTTTCACTGAATCGGCGGGAATAAATTCGACGTTAAACCGGTCGGTCAATTCGGCATAAATCAAAAACGGCTGCGATTGACCGCGCATGGCCGCCAGAATACCGCCAGCGCCCGTGTCGAGCGGTAGATTGGAAATAATGCCGAGAACGGGCTTTTCCGGCAGCGATAAATTATGCACCAGACGGGCCAAATCATATTCCAAATATTGCTGACGCTCATCAGCGAAAAACGGAATGACTTCCACCCGATCGACCAAATTAGTGCCGACCAGACCAAAATAGACAATCTCGCCAGCCTCAATCGGCTGCGCCACCAGACCTTGGGCCACCGCTTGATCTTCGGTTTCAGAAAACGGTTCTGGGTCGATAATATCGAGCTGGATTTTGCCATTGGCGGCGGCCGTCATTTCTTCCAGCATATCGCGCACGCGATTGGCATAGAGCCGCAAGCCCGGCTGTTCGGCGGCTAATTCTTGCGAATAGTAAAATTTCAGCGTCACCGGTTCGTCGAGCTGGCCGAGAATATTGCGCGTACCATCGCTCAGCGTGAATAAATTATTCTGCGTCAAATCAAGGCGCGCNGCNCGGAAAGACACATTGGCGAATAGATTAATGGTGACGAAAATAATCGTCAGCAAAATCAGCCCAAGGGCGTGCGGTGAAATGCGCCTCATGCGCCCTCTCCCTTTTTCATGTCGACAATAATCATTGTCGCCACCAAAAACACCCCAATCAGCGTCACAAAGAACACCAGATCGCGCAAATCAATCACCCCGCCCGTAATGGCGCGGAAATGCGTCAACAAGCTGAAAGAGGCCAGCGTATCGGTCAAGACTTGCGGCGCCCAAGAGCGGAAAATATCCAACACCAGAGGCGCCCCCGATACGGTGAATAAAAAGCAGGCGACGACGGAAATCACAAAAGCAATCACTTGATTGCGGGTCAAAGCCGACAGGCATGAGCCAATCGCCAAATAACCGCCTGCCAACATCAGACTGCCGAGATAGCTCGCCAAAATTACCCCATTATCTGGGTCGCCGAGAAAATTCACGCTAATCCACACAGGAAAAGTCAGGGCCAGAGCCAAGGCCGAAAACGCCAAAGCGGCAAAATATTTACCCAGAACAATGGCTGACAGCGGCACTGGCAAGGTCAGCAATAATTCAATCGACCCATTTCGCCGCTCCTCGGCCCACAGCCGCATTGAAATGGCCGGCAAGAAAAACAAATACAGCCAAGGGTGGAACATGAAGAAACTGGTTAAATCAGCCTGCCCCATTTCAAACCATGCGCCGAGATAAAACGTCGCCAACCCATTGGCCAATAAAAACACCACGATGAACACAAAGGCTAAAGGGGTTGAGAAATAGCCAGCGAATTCACGCCGCGTAATGGTCCAGAACTGGCTCATGCGCGACCTCCATCGGGGACATCCGCCGCATCGGGGACATCCACGGCATCGGCGAGCGGGCGCGGCTTGCGGGTCAGCGTGCCGAACACATCATCAAGGCGGCCGGTTTCCAGCGCCAAAGCGCGCACAGGCCAATCTTGCTGAGCAATCAAATCTTGTACTTGGGCGAGTAAATCTGTGGCTGGCGCCGGCGTCCCATCTGGGAACACTGAGATCACTGTTTCGACACCGCGCGTGACCACCTCATAACGGCTATTTGCAATACCATCCAAAACCGCGCGAGCGCGCTCAAGCAATTGCGTATCAAGGGTCAGCGACACGGCGCCAAAGAAGCGCGAGCGCGCCGCCAAAGCCGATGGCGTACCCTCGGCAACAATTTCACCGCGATCAATGATCATCGCATGCGAGCAAATCGCATCGACTTCTTCGAGAATATGCGTCGAAATAATAATCGCCTTATGCGCCGCCATTTCTTCAATCGCTTGGCGCACTTGGAACTTTTGATTGGGGTCGAGACCATCGGTCGGTTCGTCCATTACCAACACGTCTGGGTCATGCACAATCGCCTGCGCCAGACCAACCCGACGGCGATAGCCTTTCGACAATGTATCAATCGGCTGGTCAAGCACGCCATGCAGCTCCGTCATACCTATGGCGCGGGTCATCGCTTGACGCGCGGCCGCCTTATCAAGACCACGAATACGGGTGATAAAATCAAGGAATTGGCGCGGCGTCATATCCGGCCAAGCTGGCGCCCCTTCGGGCAAATAGCCCAGCTGGGTTTGTGCCGCCAAAGGATTGTCGCAGATATCAATACCGGCAATGCGCGCAGTACCGGCAGTCGGGCGCAAAAACCCGGTAATCATTTTCATGGTCGTCGATTTACCAGCACCATTTGGCCCAAGGAAGCCCATCACTTGACCACTCTCGACAGCAAAGCTCAAATCATTGACCGCTGTGAAATCGCCAAACTTTTTTACCAAATGTTGTACTTCAATCATCTCTATTCACATAAGTGACCAGAAAAGGACTGGCAAGCCAAAAACGCGAAAACTCCGGCGATTTTGGCCCAATATCATGCGGAGGGGATAGTCAGGGGAGACGCTTGTGATATTGGGCCAATGACGCTTACTTCAAAAAATTCTCGGCGCACCAATCAGGAGGAGAACTTTGGCGCGCCGAGAAGGACTTACTAGCCTCATCTTTATGGCCAATTATTAGGGCGCGATAAGGGCAAGATTAAGGCATTTTATGGGCAGGCGCGAAATTCTGCGGGCTTATTTTCTTGCAATTTTTCGGCCAAAAGCAGAGCATGGGCTATGGCCAAGTCGAAACCACTGATCATTGTTGGCAATGCGTTTGAGCGCGAACGCCAGCTCAATAAGCTAGCCCCCATGCGGGTCATGTGGACGCGCCAAGAACTTACTCAATTATTGAATATATATGGCCGCCAAGTGGCAGCTGGGCATTGGCGCGATTACGCCATTGATGATGGCGTCGACAGCGCCTGTTTTTCTATTTTCCGCCGTAGCAGCGAAGTGCCGCTTTATTGCGTCGATAAAACACCCGCTCTGCGGCGCAAACAGGGACAATATTGCTTGCGCGGCGCGGCCGGTCAAATTTTGCGACGCGGCCACGACCTATCTTCATTGCTGAATTTCTTCAACCGCAAAAACATCCGTTTGGTTGATTAAAAAAAACCCCGATCGCGAAGACCGGGGTTTCATTTTCGTCAGCTGCCTGGGACTAATCGCGATTGCCCATGAATTGCAGCAGGAATAAGAACATATTGATAAAGTCCAAATATAGACGCAGGGCGCCCATAATGGCTTTCTTCTCTGCCGTATCGCGCGTGTCACCAGCGTAATAAATACGCTTAATGTCTTGCGTATCATAAGCCGTCAGACCGGCAAAAATCAGCACACCGAGCACAGAAATGGTCAAATGCATGACCGAGCTTTGCATGAAGATATTGACGATTGAGGCGATGATAATGCCGAACAGACCCATGATGAGGAATGACCCCATGCCGGACAAATCGCGCTTGGTGGTGTAGCCATACAGGCTCAGAGCACCAAATGAGGCGGCGGTTACCAAAAATGTCCGCACCACGCTCACACCAGTGAACAGCAATAGCACATAAGACAGCGACAAGCCCATCAGGCCAGCGTAAATATAGAACATCGCCTTGGCGCCGGTTGGGCTCATTTTGTTAATCCGCACGCTCAGCCACAGCACCAAACCAATCGGTGCAAACATCAGCACATAAATCAGCGGTGTTTGCGCTAATTGAGCATAGATGCCAGAAGCTGCGCCAATATATGCAGCAGCGGCCGTCAACAATAGGCCCAGCGACATGTAATTATAGACTTTCGTCATATAAATGCGCAGACCCTGGTCGATTGGCCGCGCTTCGCTTATGCCCTCAGTGGGGGCGCGGGTAGAATTATTTTGCCAATTATCAGCCATAAAATTTCTCTTTCTATCAACATTCGTGATGTTACTTATATTGGCATTAAATGCGTCAAATTCAAGGCCAAAAGCTGGCCACGAGCCCTACTGATGACGATTTATCGGCCCCAGTGATCATTCACTGCGCAGAACCGGTGCCGCCGGGGCGCTCAGCGCCGCATAAGTGCCAATCAGCCCCAGAATAACGGTCAGCACTACGGCCGCAATAATCGTCACCGCCAAGGTAACTGGCAAGAATATCCAACTGGCTTGCATGGCGCCAGCAATCAGCCCCCAAGAGGCCAGCGTGCCCGCCGCCGCCGCAATTAATGCCGCGCCAAGCCCCATCAACCCATATTCAATCGCATAGGCCAGCATGATACGCCTCCGCGTGGCCCCCAATACTTTCATCACCACCGCATCATAGACCCGTGCCCGATGGCCGCTGGCCATAGCGCCGGCCAAAACCAGAATGCCGGCAATCAAGGTAATGGTGCTCATTGCCCGCACCGCCAGGCCCAAATTGGTCAAAATCGAACTGGCCGCTTGTATCGCTTCTTTGACGCGAATAATCGTCACATTCGGATAGGCCACCGCCACTTCACGCGCAAAGGCTGCTTCTTGCGCGGCCGCCATGGTCACGGTTGTTAAATGCGTGTGCGGCGCCGACGACAGCGGCGCTGGCGAAAACACCATGACAAAATTCATACCGCCAGAGGCCCAGTCNATTTTGCGCAAATTATAAATGGTCGCAGTCAGCGGGCGGCCCAGAATNTTGACCTTCACCGNATCACCAATGCCAATGCCCAGACCTCGGGCAATATCCACATCAAAAGAAATCAGCGGTGGCCCGTCATAATCAGCCGCCCACCATTGACCAGCGACTAATTCGCCCCCGCTTGGCTCAGCGATACTATAGGTCAGCCCGCGATCGCCGCGTAGCACCCACGCCGCCTCNGGCGCCGGCGTTAGCGCCGCCGCTGCGACATCATTAACCGCCAAAATCTGGCCCCGCAAAAGCGGACTGGCCTCAACCCGACTGATCGCCGGATTGGCTTTAGCGCTGGTTAAAAAATCATCAATCTGATGCGGTTGAATATCGAGGAAGAAAAACGACGGTGTGCGCTCAGGCAAATCATTGCTGATTTGCGCATTAATATTGCCATCGACCATGGAAATCGCCGACAGCAAAGTCACTGACAGGCCCATCGACAACATCACCGCCTTCACCGGCGCATTCGGCCGAGTGATATTGCTCAACGCCATGCGCAATTCTGGCTGCCGTGGGCGTCCGGCCCGTTTGGCCAGCCAAATAATCAATCGCGCCGCACCGGCCAGCGCCAAATAAGACAGGCCCACGCCGAGGCCGAACCAAATGGCGACATCGCGGCGTTCGGAAATCAATAAGGCTAAGGCCGCCAAGCCGACAAAACACAGACCAATGGCAAGGATAATCGGTTTACCAGCATTTTGCGGCACATCGCCAAGCGATTGGCGAAACAGCGCTGTCACCGGTGTTTTTTCAATCTTGCCCAAAGGCCATAGGGCAAAAGCAGCGGCCGATAAAATACCAAAGCCTGCCGCCGCCATCAGCGGTTGCGGATAGATTTGCGCGATGATTTCAACCGGCAAGAGGGCGCCAAAGAAAAACTTCACCGCCAAAGGCGTTGCCGCCCCAATGGCCAAGCCAATCAGCACGCCCAAAATCGTCAGCACAGCAATTTGCAGCGCATAAACATAAAAAATGAACCGGCCCGACGCCCCGAGGGCCCGCATAATGGCTATCGACTCGCTGCGTTTTTGCACATAGGCACTAATTGCATTGCCAACCCCGACGCCGCCGACAACCAGCGCCGTCAGACCGACGAGGGTCAAAAACAGCCCAAGCCGCTCGATAAACCGGCGCAATGACGGCGAGGCGTCAGAGCGGTCGCGTATGCGCCAGCCGGCATTGGGAAATTTGTCCGCCGCTTCGGCCCGTATGGCCAGCATGCTGGCAACATCGGCCTCGGGCGGCAGTTTGATGCGATAGTGGTAATTGATCAAACTGCCGGGCTGCAGCAGACCAGCCGCTTGCAGGGTTTGCGGCGACACTAAAAGCCGCGGCGCTAAAGGAAATCCACCAGCTGTGCGGTCCGGTTCCGCCGTCACCACGGCATTGAGTTGAAGGCGAATTTGCCCCAGTCCAACAATCGCTCCCGGCGCCACTTCTAATCGGTCGAATAAAGTCTGCTCGGCGAGCGCCCCATAGAGCACATTGCCTTGCGCGTCAGTGGTGGTTTGCAGCGCCGCAAGACCAAGAGGCGGGGCTAAATCAAGCGCCCCATAAAGCGGATACAGCGCATCCACCGCTTTGGCTTCAACCAAAAGGNTTTGTTCTTCAAGCCGCACCATGGTGCGCATGGTAGCAATTTCAGAGACCGTGCCTTGCGCCTCCAGCCANGCTTTTTCCTCGTCAAAGGCCTGCCGATGGGTCAGCCGGAAATCTATATCGGCGCCCAATATGGCTTGCCCCTGAGCCCCCATGCCAGCCACCAAGGCCGATGATAAAGAGCCGACCGAGGCAATCGTCGCAATGCCCAAGATTAAGCATAGAAGAAAAATGCGAAAGCCCGCTAGGCCGCCGCGTAATTCGCGACGCGCCAAACGTAGCGCGAGGCCGAAGCCAATGGCGTTTTGTTCACTCATGCGTTTAAGCCGCCACCTCGATTTTGCCGTCGCGCATGCTCACCACTTGGTCGCAACGTTGCGCCAATTCGCTGTCATGGGTAATCAGCACCAAAGTGGTTTTGCGCTGGTCGGCCAATTTGATCAATAAATCCATAATCGCTTGGCCGGTGGCATGGTCGAGATTGCCGGTCGGTTCATCGGCGAAAAGCACTGGCGGATTGGCCGATAGAGCGCGGGCAATAGCCACGCGTTGCTGCTCACCGCCAGACATTTGTGCCGGATAATGATCCAAGCGATGCGCCAGACCGACCTCGGCCAATAGCTCACGGGCCACTTCAAAACCATTATTTTGNCCCGCCAACTCCAANGGCANGGCGACATTTTCCATCGCCGTCATGGTNGGTACCAAATGGAAAGATTGAAAAACAATACCAATATGCTGGCGGCGGAAGCGCGCCAAATCATCTTCGCTCATTTTTGTGTAAACATGGCCCGCCACTTCAACATCACCCTTGGTCGGCGGCTCTANACCGGCCAGCACCATCAGCAAAGTCGACTTGCCAGAGCCCGACGGGCCAATCAGCCCCAATTTCTGCCCTGCCGCCACNGNCAAATCAATGCCACGAAGTATGTTGACNTCGCCCGCCCGACTGGGCAGTGTAACGTGCAGATTTTCAATCCGGATCATTTGGTCCTCGTCATAATTTTAGCCGCAAGAGAATATCGCGACCATGATAGTTAAACGTTATCTAGAGCCAAAACTGTCAGTTTCTAGGCACTTATTATTGTTGGGCGCGACGCTGCTGTGGTTGGCAACGGGCCTGAGCTTTACGACAGCCAAAGCGCAGGGACAAGAGCGGTTGGAAATTGTTGCGCTGGGCGATAGTTTGACGGCCGGCTATCAATTGCCGCCAGGCGAGGGTTTTGTGCCGCAATTGCAAGCTGCTTTGCGGGCTCGCGGGCATTCCGTGGTGGTGCAAAACGCTGGCGTATCAGGTGACACCAGCGCCGGTGGTCTGGCCCGCCTCGATTGGTCAATTCCGCCCAGCACGGATGCGGTGATTGTCGAATTAGGGGCCAATGATGCTTTGCGCGGCGTGGCGCCAGAAGTGACACAGCAAAACCTAACCAAAATTATTGAAACCCTGCAGGCGCGCGGCCTAAACATTTTATTGGCTGGCATGTATGCGCCGCCTAATCTAGGATTGGCTTATGCAGACCGCTTTAATCCCATCTATCCGGAACTCGCCAAAAAATATGATTTAATTTATTATCCGTTTTTCCTCGACGGGGTTGCCGGTATCAAANACCTTAACCTAGCCGATGGCATTCACCCCAATGCCGACGGCATTCAAATTATTGTCCAGCGTATTCTACCTAAGGCAGAACAGCTTATCGGACGCATCAACAAATAAACATTTAGGGAGATAGTTATGGACTATAGAAAATTAGGGCATACCGACATTAAGGTCAGTGAAATTTGCCTCGGCACCATGACCTGGGGCGAGCAAAACACCGAGGCCGAGGGCCATGAGCAAATGGATTATGCGGTCGAAATGGGAATTAATTTTTTCGACACCGCCGAAATGTATGCCGTGCCACCACGCGCTGAGACCCAAGGTTCAACCGAAAAAATCGTCGGCACTTGGCTGAAGAAAACAGGCATGCGCGACAAGATTATTCTCGCCACGAAAGTTGCCGGCCGCGCCCCCATGACCTGGCTGCGCGATGATGGCGCGGGCACAGAGCACACGCGCGAGCAAATTATGGAAGCCGTCGACAAAAGCCTTGCCCGGCTTCAAACCGACTATATTGATTTATATCAATTGCACTGGCCGGACCGTCCGATGAATATATTTGGCGGCCTTGGTTATACGCATTACGGCGACGAAAAAAACCGCATTGAAGATATTCTCGGCGTCCTCGCCGACATCCAAAAGGCGGGTAAAGTGCGCCATTTTGGTCTGTCCAATGAAACACCATGGGGCATTATGAAGTTCTTGCACTATGCGGAAGTCGACAAATCTTTGCCGCGCATGGTGTCCGTCCAAAACGCTTATAATTTTCTCAATCGCATTTATGAATTGGGTAGTTCCGAAATTTTCCACCGCGAGGGGGTTGGCCTATTGGCTTATTCGCCTTTGGCGCAGGGCTATTTGACCGGCAAATATCGAAATGGCGCCTTGCCGCAAGGCTCACGCAAACAATTATTTGACCGTTTGCAGCGCTATGAAACACCAGCCGCCGATCGAGCCATTGAGGGCTATTTGAAAATTGCCGAAAAATATGGTGTCGATGCCTCGCAATTGGCCAATCAATTCGTTACCACGCGTGATTTCGTCACCTCAAATATCATTGGCGCCACCAGCATGGAACAGTTGAAACTGGCGGTTACCAGTATTGATTTGCAATTGAGCGAAGAAATGCTGGCCGATATTGAAGCCGTGCATCTAAATGCACCAAATATTTGCCCATAGGATGAAACATGAGTGAAAAACTAACCNCNAAACAACGCAAAGAATTTGTCGCNGCCGCCAAAGCCAAAGGTTGGAAAATCGTGCGGGGGCGCGAGGCCATCACCAAACAATATGTGTTTGCTGATTTCAACGCCGCCTTCGCCTGGATGAGCCGTGTGGCGATGATGGCAGAAAAGCTCGACCACCACCCTGAATGGTCGAATGTCTATAAAACCGTCGATATTGTTTTGACGACGCATGACGTCAATGGCCTATCAGATTTAGACGTCGCCATGGCCCGTTTCATGGATAAAACTGCGGGCGCTGCTGGACGCTAAATGCTGACCCGCCGCGACATTGGGGTGTTAATGGTGCTGGCTGTTTTGGCCGCCGCCACCGCCCTTATGCAATCCTATCGCAGCCCCCCTTTACCCTCGCATGATCGCGCCATTCGGCTGACCATTAGCCAGCACATTGCCGCTTTCCAGCGCCGCGATACGCAGGCCGCTTGGGCCTTGGCCAGCCCTAATTTGCAAGCCCGCTTCACCAGCCCAAATGGCTATATGGCGATGGCCGAGGCGCATTATCCGGCCTTATTTGAAGCACAAAATTTTGATTTCAATGCCCGCGCCAAACGCTTAGGGCAATATAAGCAGACCCGCGTGCAGAATTTATTTCTCACCGATCAACGCGGCAAAGGCTATTGGGTCGCCTTCACCATGCAAAAACAGCCGGACGGATCTTGGAAGATCGCCGGCTGTCAGTTGCGTGAAACCAAGGCGCTGAATATTTAGCGCCCGAGCATCAAAGTCGCCCTAGCGTGGGGCCATACGGATGGCACCATCAAGACGCACATCTTCACCATTGAAGTAATTAACTTCGCACATGGTTTTGGCCAATTTCGCATATTCTTCAGGCATGCCCAAACGTGATGGGTAAGGCACCATGGCGCCCAAAGCCTGTTTCACATTCTCAGGTGCACCGGCCAGCAATGGCGTGTTGAAAATACCTGGCAAAATTGTGTTGATACGAATGCCTTCGCGCGACAAGTCGCGTGCGATTGGCAAGGTCATGCCNACAACNCCGCCCTTAGAGGCAGAATAGGCAGCCTGACCGATTTGGCCGTCTTCAGCCGCCACAGAAGCNGTGTTCACCATGGCGCCACGATCGCCGCATGCCAGCGGGTCGAGNGTCATCATGCCAGCGGCAGATTTTGCGATACAACGGAATGTGCCAACCAAATTNATTTGGATAATCAGNTTAAACGCATCAAGCGGGAAATGCGAAATTTCGCCGGTTTCTTTATTGCGCGACGCTGTCTTAATGGCATTACCTGTGCCAGCGCAATTAATCAGAATACGTTCTTGACCCAAAGCACCACGGATTTTTGCGAAACCAGCATCAACTTCTTCTTCATTGGTCACGTTAACTTTTGCAAAGCTGCCGTCCAATTCTTTGGCCACCGCTTCACCGCGTTCTTCATTAAGGTCGAAAATACCAACCCGAACGCCTTGTTCAGCCAAAAGACGGGCTGTCGCTTCGCCTAGGCCTGATGCACCNCCGGTAATAATGGCGGTAATGTTTGAATCTAATTTCATCGTGTGCTCCCTTTGTTACTCGATGGTTATCGAACATGGCCAGACTTTATTGTGCCATTGGCCCGCATGCAAGCCTGTTTATAGCGCCACTTCGCCCTCGGCCTTGAGCCGCGCGACCTGCGCCTCGCGGCGAATAATGTAGAAACTGGCGCTGACAATAATCAAAGCGCCGACAATCGTGTAAATATCGGGAATATCGCCAAATAGCAAAATACCGACAGCCGCCGCCATCACCAAACGCGAATAATCAACCGGCGCAATCGCGCTGGCTTCCCCCAATGCATAGGCGCGGATAAAACAATTATGCGCCGAGGTCGCCAGTACGCCCATCACCACCAGCAACGCCAATTGCGACCAAGTCGGGGTAATCCAGACAAAAAACGCCGGNATGGCAATCAANACAATGGTCACCACATTGGTATAAAACATCAGCGTCACCGTCTTGTCATAGCGCGAGGCAATATTTACCAGAACCGTGGCCAAGGCGACCAAAACAGCGTGGCCCAGCGCCGCCAAGGCTGGCACAGAGCCCATCATATCTGTGCCCGGGCGCAGCATAATAATGACCCCGATAAAACCAACGCCAGCCGCCAGCGCACGGCGCACGCCGATGAGCTCGCCGAGCAATAAGGCGGCCATTGGCACGAGAAATAAATTGCGCGAAAAGCTAATCGCCTGAGCATCGGCCAGTGGCAAATAGACGATTGAGTAAAACCCCAAAAACATTGCCACCGAGCCAACCACGCCGCGCAATAGCTGCAAGGCAGGCACTTTCGTCTTAATGCCTGCGGTGACGCCCGCGCGCATTAAAAATGGCATAATTACCAATAGCGAAACAACGCCCCGGAACAAAGAGATTTGAAACGGATGCAGGTCTTGGCCGAGAATTTTCACGACCACACTCATTGCCGTGAAAAGCACCGCCGAAGCCAGCAGCAAAAATGCCGCTCGCTTATTATCTACAGGTTGTTGGCGAGGTGCGCGCGACATTTGGTCGAGGCGGTTTTACGCGCCAAGACCCGTCGTCAAAATGACCTTGCCCTTAACTTGACGACTCGCCATCATCGTCAACGCATCAGCCGCCTGTTCCAGCGGAAAACGGGCCGAGATATGCGGTTTAATTGAACCGGCTTTATACATCGACATCAGCTCTGCCAAATTNGCGCTATTGCCCTTCGGATCGCGGGCGGTAAACGCGCCCCAGAANACACCAACAATTTGACAGCTTTTCAGCAATGTCAAATTAAGTGGAATTTTCGGAATCGGGCCAGCGGCAAAACCAACCACCAAATACCGGCCTTCCCAATTGGTCGCCCGCAAAGCCGGCTCTGCATAGGCACCACCAACTGGGTCATAAACCACATCGGCACCTTGGCCACCGGTCAATTCTTTAATTTGCTCAGAAAACGCGCGCTGTTGATCGCGGTCCATTTCGCCGGACGGATATAATATCGTCGCATCGGCGCCATGATCCACACAGACGTCAAGCTTGTCTTGAGTAGAAGCGGCGGCAATGACATAAGCCCCCATCGCTTTGCCCAATTCAACCGCCGCCAGACCAACACCGCCAGCCGCACCCATAACCAAAAGTTTCTCACCCGGCTGAATCTTCGCCCGGTCTTTTAACGCATAATGCGACGTGCCATAGGTCAGCACCAGCGCAGAGGCGGTTTCCAAATCCATTTCATCGGGCACTGGAATGCATGAGGTGGCGGCAATCGCCAATTCCTCAACATAGCCACCATGGCCGCATGAGCCGATGACCCGATCGCCGACTTTCAAAGTGGTGACCCCCCCGCCGACTTCTTTCACAATACCGGCAACCTCACCGCCTGGCGCGAAGGGCAGCGGTGGTTTGAACTGATATTTATTTTCAATAATCAACACATCGGGAAAATTAACCGCCGCTGCATGCACTTGCAGCACAACTTGACCCTCTTTTGCTTGTGGCGAAGGAATATCCTCAACGACGAGCGTTTCTGGCGGACCAAATTCTTTGCATAATACGGCTTTCATAACTATCTCCCTTTCGTAAATTGATTTTATCATAGGCCATGCGTCGCGCATTTGAAAAGATAAATGACGGCCGATCATGGTTTAATTAGTGGTTATATGTCGTCACCTAATTCTTGGCGCAATCGACCAAAGGCCAGCCTGAGCCGCGACTTGACNGTGCCCAATGGCAGNTTGGTCTCATCCGCTAATTGGCCATGCGACCAGCCATTGTAAAACGCCAGACGCACAAGCTCGCGCTGCTCTTCAGGCAGTTTATCCAAAGCAGCGCGCACCAATTCACCGCGTTGCTCAGCGATGACTTCATCATCCGCTTGAGCCGGCGTATCGGGCACAAGGGCTGGGTCATTGGCATCTAATTCAGGGTATTTTTGTTGCCGCAAAATATCAATCCGCCGGTTCCGCGCAATGGTGAAAATCCACGTCGAGGCGGCCGCCTTTTTGCGGTCAAACAAATGCGCTTTGCGCCAGACGGTCAACATGGCGTCTTGCGTCACTTCTTCGGCCTGCCCATTGCTGGCCCCGAGGCGCATTAAATAGCCCTTCACCCGCGGCGCGAAATGGGCGAATAATTCGGCGANAGCTTCGCGGTCTTTTTGGCTGGCGATATTTTCAATAAGAAAGGCAAAACGCATAGACTCGGAGAGNCTGCTGTTAAGCTGCTGATCTTTTTGTTGCGCGGGCCGGGTGTGCTGGCTGCTCATACGTCTTAAAGTTACCTTTTTTCCATGACACAACTGTGTCGTGTNATGACTAAAGGCTATAAATCATGGCAAAGCAAGCTCTAGAATTTTTAACACAATCAGCGTAGGGTCTATTCATGTTGAAAAAATCATTTTCCAAAACTCTAAATAGCGCCTTTTTTGCCCTAGCTTTATCGCTGGCGGCCATGGTGAGCGCGCCGGTCGCACAAGCTGCAAACCCGCAGCAACCAATTGGCACATATGATTATTGGCGGGTTTTTGTCGAAGGGTCAGGCGCTGCAAAATATTGCTTTGCCTTGGGCGAACCCGTCTCAACCCTGCCGAAAGGGGCTGAGCGAGGCAAAATTTTTATGAGCATCGCCCACCGCCCAGGCCAAGGCGTGCGCAATGAAGTCGCCGTATCTATCGGCTATGCTTTTTCCAGCGAATCCAACCCCTTTGCCAAAATTGATGGCGAGAGCTTCAGTTTTTTCACTGGCGTGCGGGCCCAAAATGGCGCCGATGATTGGGCCTGGCTGCTCAATTTAAAAGATCAAAAGCGCCTGGTCGCGGCCATGAAGAAGGGCAGCGAGATGATTTTCAAAGGCACATCAGCGCGTGGCACGCTGACCACGGATAGCTATTCATTGCGCGGCGTCACCGCCGCCATGAAAGCGCTGGACGCCGCCTGTCCAGCACCGTAAACACAGCCATGCAAGAGTTTTCGTCAGATGTTTCCCGCCCCAGTTTAAGCGGCCTTGATCGCGCCAGTTTGGCCGCCCGCCTCAGCGCCATTGGCGTGCCGGATAAGCAATTACGTATGCGGGTGAACCAAATTTGGAGCTGGCTTTACACCCATGGTACGCGCGATTTCGACGCCATGACCAATGTCTCCAAAGATGTCCGCGCCGCCTTGCGCGAACATTACACACTCGACCGGCTGGAAATCGCTGATGCGCAATTTTCTGACGATGGCACGCGCAAATGGCTATTCAAAATGAGTGACGGGCAATTGGTTGAGACCGTCTATATTCCCGAAGCTGGGCGCGGCACCTTATGCGTTTCCAGCCAAGTCGGCTGCACGCTGACCTGCCGGTTTTGCCACACTGGCACGCAAAAATTAGTGCGCAATCTTGAGGTTGCGGAAATTGTCGGGCAAGTGGTCTCAGCTCGCGATGAATTGCAAGACTGGCCCGGCGACACCAATCAGAGCAATACCGGCAACCGCCGCATCACCAATGTGGTGATGATGGGCATGGGCGAGCCGCTGTATAATGCCGAAAATGTCGCCCATGCGCTTAATGTTATGAGCGACGGCGACGGGCTTGGTCTGTCAAAACGGCGCATCACGCTTTCGACATCTGGTGTGGTGCCAGAAATCCCCAAAATTGGCGCCGATACCGGCGTTATGCTGGCGATTTCCTTGCATGCGGTGAAAGATGAGTTGCGCAATGAGCTGGTGCCGCTGAATAAAAAATATCCAATCGAAGAATTACTCGACGCCTGCCGCCAATGGCCGAGCTTGTCCAATGCCAAGCGCATCACCTTTGAATATGTCATGTTGAAAGATGTTAATGACAGCAATGCCGACGCCCGCGCCTTGGTCAAATTATTAGCTGGCATTCCAGCGAAAATTAATCTGATACCGTTCAATCCGTGGCCCGGCGCGCCCTATGAGTGCTCGAGCTGGGAACGAATTGAGGCATTTGCCGATATTGTTAATCGCGCTGGTTATGCCAGCCCCGTACGGCGCCCGCGCGGCCGCGATATTATGGCCGCTTGCGGTCAGCTGAAGTCGGCATCGGTCAAGCCAACCGCCGCCGCCAAGAAAATGGCCGAGCTGGCGAGCCGCAATCTGACCCGCTAGGGTAATTTTCGCAGCCCGCCTCGTAACGAGCCTTGCCCAAGCCCTCACTTGTCGTTAAAACGGCAACAGAAGCGGAGCACAATTATGAGTGACATTAATAAAGTTGTTTTGGCCTATTCTGGCGGCCTTGATACATCGATTATCCTGAAATGGCTGCAAGACACCTATCGGTGCGAAGTCGTAACTTTCACCGCCGATTTGGGGCAAGGTGAAGAGCTAGAACCGGCCCGCAAAAAAGCCGAAATGCTAGGCATTAAGGAAATTTTTATTGAAGATTTGCGCGAAGAATTCGTCCGCGATTACGTCTTCCCCATGTTCCGCGCCAATGCGCTTTACGAAGGCGTATATTTGCTCGGCACATCGATTGCTAGGCCATTGATTGCCAAACGGCAAATTGAAATTGCCGCCGCCACTGGCGCCGATGCGGTTTGTCACGGCGCCACCGGCAAGGGCAATGACCAAGTGCGCTTTGAGCTCGGCTATTATGCCTGCAATCCAGATATCAAAGTGATTGCGCCATGGCGCGAATGGGATTTGTCGAGCCGCGAAAAACTCATCGCCTATGCCGAACAAAATCAAATTCCTGTACCAAAAGACAAACGCGGCGAAGCGCCGTTTTCGGTCGACGCCAATCTCTTGCACACCTCATCTGAGGGCAAAGTGTTGGAAGACCCGGCGGAAGCATGTCCGGAATATGTTTTCCAGCGCACAATTGCCCCCGAGCAAGCGCCCGACACTCCCACTTTCGTTGAAGTCGGCTTCAAGGCCGGTGACGCTGTGTCGATTGACGGCCAAGCACTATCGCCTGCCAGCTTGCTGACACGTTTGAATGAGCTGGGCGGTGCCAATGGTATTGGTCGACTTGATTTGGTTGAAAACCGCTTTGTCGGCATGAAGTCGCGCGGTGTTTATGAAACCCCTGGCGGCACAATTTTGCTAGCTGCTCACCGCGGCATTGAAAGCATCACCCTTGATCGCGGCGCCATGCATTTGAAAGATGAGCTGATGCCGCGTTATGCTGAGCTGATTTACAATGGCTTCTGGTTCTCGCCTGAGCGCGAAATGTTGCAGGCGGCGATTGATCAAAGTCAGGCGCATGTAACCGGTCAGGTGACGCTGAAATTATACAAGGGCAGCGTTTCCGTAGTTTCGCGCAGCTCACCCTATTCGCTATATTCAGAAGCCCATGTCACATTTGAAGAAGATGTGGTTTANGACCAAACCGACGCTGAAGGCTTCATCCGCCTCAATGCGCTGCGTTTGAAACTCCTGGGTNGGCGCGGCAAATAATCTAGATTTCAATCTCGTCGAGACCGGCCANGCGGCAGGCGGCGGTGACAGTATTGCGCAATAGNCAGGCGATGGTCATCGGGCCAACGCCACCTGGCACTGGCGTGATATAGCCGGCAAGGGCGCNGGCGGCGGCAAAATCAACATCACCNACCAATCGGGTTTTGCCTGCCTCAGCACCGGCTACACGGTTAATGCCAACGTCAATGACACAAGCCCCCGGCTTAATCCAATCGCCCTGCACCATTTCGGCAATGCCTACTGCCGCCACTAAAATATCGGCCTGACGACACACGGCGGCCAAATCTTTGGTGCGCGAATGAGCCATAGTGACCGTGCAATTTTCATTGAGCAATAATTGCGCCACTGGCTTGCCAACCAAATTCGAGCGGCCAATCACCACCGCATGTTTGCCGGTTAGGTCACCTAATGTTTGTTTGGCTAAAATCACCGAGCCGGTTGGCGTGCACGGGGTCAGCGCTGGCAGACCCGACACCAAACGCCCGGCATTTTGCGGATGCAGCCGTCGACATCTTTGTCGGGGCTAATCGTGTCAATAACCGCTTGTTGAGAAATCTGCTCGGGCACCGGAAACTGCACCAATATGCCATGCACGCTTGGGTCATTATTGAGTTCGCGCACTTTTTCGAGCAATGCCTCTTGCGATGTGTCGGCTGGTAGGCGGAACTCAAGCGACACCATGCCAGCTTCTTTCGTGGCAATGCCCTTATTGCGCACATAGACTTGCGAGGCGGCGTCTTCGCCGACCAAGACCACGGCCAAGCNCGGCGTCAAATTGTGATTTTCTTGTAACTGGCTAACTGCTTTGGCAATGCGCTGGCGCAACGCCGCTGCAATTGCTTTGCCGTCGATAATTTCAGCGCTCATTAATACGCCCCAGCTGCCATGGGGCCCAATGTTTCCCAAAGCAAATTGCGCAGGAACATCAGCCCCAAGATCAAAACTAACGGCGCCAAATCAAGCCCGCCCATGGACGGTATAAAACGTCGTATCCGCCGATAGGCCGGTTCGGTCAACCGATGCAGGCCATCACCAATCATATAGACAAAGCGATTTCTTGGATTGATCACCCCAAAGGCAAGCAACCAACTCAGCACTGCCGAGGCAATAATAATCCAAATGTAAATTTCGATAATCTGACTAACAAGCGTTAAAACCGCATACATATAGGGTCTCCGGTGGTTGCCAACACAGAGGTTAATTCACAATCGCGATGCGCGGGCATGGCGCATCTTTTGTCACAAAGCGCCTAAAGCGATGTGCCGTCTTCCCGCATATAGATTGAGTCGCGCGGACGCTCCATCACCTTGCGGATCATTGGCTCAAAATCTTCCAGCGCCATTGATGTATAATTCGGATCAAACGCCGCCTGATCATAGAGATGGCAGAATTGCGCTGTATATTCAAAATGCTCATGGCCACGGAATTGCTCGCGCGCGTCGCGGTCAAGACCAATATGGTGGAAGAAATAATAGCCTTGAAAAATGCCATGGTTTTGCAGCATGAAATAATTAGCGTCAGAGATAAACGGTTTCAAAATCGCTGCGCCCAATTCGGCATGGTTAAAAGTGCCGAGCAAATCGCCAATGTCGTGCAGGAGCGCGCAAACCACATATTCATCATCGCGGCCATCTTTAACGGCGCGTGTCGCGGTTTGGAGGCTGTGTTCAAAACGGTCAATGGCAAATCCACCATGGTCGCCCTTGAGCATTTTCAAATGATCCATCACCCGATCAGGCAGTGTTTTGGAAAATTCGCCAAATGCGGCTGAAATTTTCGCATAATCTTCCGCTGTGCCATCAACCATGGCAGTGAACTGAGCATGGTCTTGTGTGTCGTCTAACATATCAAACTCTCCTTTTTTCCAATGTGCCGAATTTGGTCGGTTTTGGCAATTGTCTTTTAGTAATTTTATCCAGTTTATGTCATAGTGAGGCGGCAATTAAGGGAGAACAAAATGCTGGCATATATTACTTTAGGAACGAATAACACAGAACAAGCACGGGCGCTTTATGGCCCGCTTTTTGCCGAAATTGGTGGCAAAGAATTATTCAACAATGGCCGACTATATTTTTATGGTTCAGGCATGGACAAGCCAATGATTGCCATTGGCGGACCTTATGATGGCGAAGCTGCCACTTTTGGCAATGGCACAATGGCCGCCATTCCGGTCGGCAGTCGTGAAAATGTCGACAAAGTATATGCCAAAGCCATTGAATTAGGCTTCACCGATGACGGTGAACCAGGCGAGCGCATGCCAACTTTTTACGGCGTTATGTCCGCGACGCTGACGGCAATAAACTGGTTTTCTGCCATATGGGCTAATGCCCCAGTTCAACCGGCCTCGTTTGACGCAAAGCTCAGTCTATTGCTCGTCAGGCGCAGGCCGGTTGGGTGAGGCATAATTTTTTGCCACAACGCCATTTTTATCGTCGTAAAACGCATAAATTTCGGCCATATCCGCCTCGACATCGCCGCTTGGCGTCATCATATATTCAAGTCCGGCGCATTTCTTTTTCACATCGACATAAGCAATCACAATCGGAACGCCCGCAGCTTCAGCTATGCGGTAGAAACCGGTTTTCCATTCGGTGCGCGCACTACGCGTGCCCTCTGGCGTAATCAGCAGCAGCACATCATCGTTTTCTTGAAACTTTTTGGCAGTATTGGTCACCCGCGCCCCAGCCGCCCGCCGGTCAACCGGAATCGCGCCGCAATAACGCAGGAAAATGCCAATTGGGAAAATGAAAATCGTGTGTTTAATCAACACATTCAAATTCACCTTGAGGGCAAACACGATCAAGAGAAACAGCGCAAAGTCCCAATTTGACGTATGCGGCGCCGCAATCATCACCGCCTTGCGCGGGACATGCGGCAGATTATTAATCGCCCGCCAGCCGATGAGTTTCAAAATAATAATACTCAGTAACCGTAAAATCGGCGACAAAATAGGCGTGTTAAAAATCGTCATGCCCATAAGGTTAGCCTACCCGATGACGAATAATCGGCAGGTCGGCAAAATCGCCAGAGCGTTTTTCTTGCGCCGCCGACATGGCTTCGAGAATTTCATCATTTTGCAACATGGAAGCATTCCACATGCCAATCCACTCCAGCCCCTCTTGGGTTGAATGATCGCGCGCATATTGAATGGCNCGCTTGCAACCATGCACCGCCAGAGGCGCATTGGCGGCAATCTCATGGGCAATTTCCATCACCCCAGCCAGTAATGCCTGATGGTCGTCATAGACCCGATTGACCAGCCCCAATTGCTGAGCTTCAGCGGCTGGCATGCGACGGCCAGTATAGGCCAATTCGCGCACCACGCCTTCCGGCATTAGCTTCACAATACGCGGAAATGTGCCGACATCGGCAGTCATGCCAATTTTGGTTTCATAAATCGTCAAAAACGCATCAGCCGTCGCATAGCGCATATCGCATGCGGTAATCAGGTCAACACCGCCACCAATACAGCCGCCTTGGATGGCCGCCAATATGGGCAAACGGCAGTTTTCTAGGGCGTTGAAACTATCTTGCATAACCGCCACAGTGTTGAGGAAATTCACCCCCCGCTGACGCCGCCGCATAACCGCATCGCTGTCATCTTTAACCGCACCATCGGAAAACATTGAGACATCAAGACCGCCNCAAAAATGTGGCCCCGTTGACGACAANACAATCACCCGCGCNTTGGCATTGCTATCAATATCTTGCACAATCTCCGGTAATTCGTTCCAGAAATCGCGATTCATATTATTGCGTTTCTCAGGTCGGCTCATCACAATATGGGCCACCTGATTTTCAATCGTGACCTCAAAGCAATTATAACTCATCGGGTTTCCCCTCCTCTTTATTAGACCAGCGCCAGACTATCGAGATGCAAAGCTTGATAGCCGGAACGTTCTGCCATAACGGCAAACATTTCATCGCCGCGTTCTGTGCGTTCAACCAACATGGCTGATAACACACCCATCAAAAAACCAGAAAAAGCATAGCGGCGATAATCGCGCCATGCGCTGTCAAAATCATAGTCGGAGTCTGGCAAGGCCAATTTTTCATAATAGCCAGTGACCAGCGCTTTTTCATGTTTGGCGCGCACTGCCGGATCGGCAAAACTTGTCGACACACAATAGGCGACATCGGGCATGGGGGGCCCAGCGCTCAGCGTCTGCCAATCAAGAATAACGGCGCGCCCATTGGCGTCATGGAACAGCATATTATCGAGCCGGAAATCACCATGCGACAGCACAATCGGCCCTGCCACATCTTGGGTATATTGGTCATAGCGCTCGACCAAACGTTGGCCCATTTCAAGAATATTCTTCTCAATGCGTCCCTCATAGCGAGCGCACCATTCGGGATAAACGGCAACCAATAATTGACCAATGAATTCTCTGCGTCCCTTGCTGTAATTCAGCCATGCGGTTTCCGGCAATTGCGGGTCATTCCACGCCGCACGGTGCAAAAGCGCCGCTTCATTAAGCGCCAAAGCGACGGTTTGGGCGTCGCAACCATCCATTTGTGAGATTTGCTGAGCCGGTGCCAAATCTTCCATGAGCAGCATNAAATTGCCGATATCCGCCGCATCCAGCCCGACATAATAAGCATAGGGTGTGCGCACGCTGACATTGGCCGCATAATCGCCATACCAATTGGCCTCTATTTCATAAAGGTTCATATTGNGGGCGGTTTCGCGGCTGGTCGGGTCGGCCGCCGAACATTTGGCGATAATTGTCGCTGGCCCGTCAACCGCATGCCAATCAAGCCGCAGCCGATAGCTGTCGCCAACTTGGCCGGTGCCGACCGGCGTGTAGTCAAAGCCCTTCAGGGCCGCTTCNGGAAAGCCAAGCTTTTCAGCCAGCCACGCGGTGGTGAATTTTTCTGGGTGATCAGGTAAATATGTCATCCGATAATCCGGTCGAGTAAATCGTGAAAGCCGCTGGGTGTATGNGGGCCGATGAATAATTGTTCAATCACCCCCTGGCCGTGATGCGACCCGCTGGCTGTCGTCAATTGCACGGTGGATAATTTTTGAATGTGCAAATTCTCCATTTTACCGGCCGCCAAATCGGCTTCTGCTTGCGTCAAATCAATCGTGTCACAGGCCACGCGCAGAGCGCCATGATGGCAGCCATGGCTCCATTCGGGATGGGTATAGCCAAGCCCCTGCATATAAAACACACGCTGGTCAGCCGCAAAGGACACGCTGGCATCGGCCAAGTCGACAGATAATTTATTGATCCGCCGCGTCGCCTCTGCATAGCCATGGTCAATCTGCGGCTTTTCAACTTCCAAACGCGTGCCAGCCGATAAATCATCAATCACCGCCCGACGGTTCCATGCCTTACCGGCGCCATCATCATTAGTGTGGAAAAACACACAATGGTTCTCAAAATTAAGCGGCGTCCATAGCCAATAAAACTGCTGCGGTGCTGGCGGCACAATCGCTTGCGTATCCTTATCGCCAACCGGCCGAAGGCCCCAGCTGCGGTCGCGCGTGCCATGAAAACCATTAATCTCAATGCGCTCGCCATTCAGCATAATCTCGCCAGACCAATTGATATTCTGCGTCGCCCGCGTGTAATCCATAAATAAGCGCGTGCCTTGGCGGCGTATGAAACGCGGTTCTTCAATCGCCCGATGCCGCGCCACAGCGGTCAATGTGCCCGTGATGCCGTGCTTATTATCGCCAATCACCAAACGGGTTTCCTGCAATGGCCGGACAATCTCGACGGTAATTGGGCCAACGTTGAGACTGAGCCGGTCGCCCTGCATTTCTTTCGAGGCGCGCAAATTATATTGCGTCTCGCCGACCGACAGGCAAAACGCGGCATCCATAATATTCAGCTGTGGATAGAGGCCGAGCGCAGCGGCGAAAAACACACTGCCATCGGCGCTATAGCCATTGAAGAAAAACCGGTCGTAAAAATTACGGTCACTGCCGGCAAAGGCCATTGGCTCCGGCGTTTGATGCAGGGGATAATCATCCGCAGCTGTCAACATGCTGTCTCTCCTCACCGCCGATAGCGGCGCTTACATTGCCGATATGCCGCCGTCGATCTTAAGCTCGGCGCCGGTCATGAATTTGCTTTCATCGCTGGCCAAATAAATCACCGCATAGGCAATGTCGTCTGGGTCGCCAATGGTTTTCAACGGCACTTGGCGGGCCAGCTTGGCCTTTAATTCATCGCGGGTGATGGTCGCCGCCATTGGGTCTAATATTGGCGTGTCGATAAAGGTCGGGTGAATCGAATTTGACCGAATATTATAGTCACGTGCCGCGCAATGCAGCGCCACTGATTTTGACAACAGCCAGACACCGGCTTTGGCAGAATTATAAGCCGCCATATTATGCCCGGCAATCAAACCAGCGATTGACGAAATATTGATAATCGAGCCGGGCGCATGGGCGCGCATCAGCGGGATGGCATATTTACAGCCGAGAAACACGCTGTCGACGTCCACTTCATGGACTTTTTTCCAAGTCGCAAAATCTGTGTCCTCGACGGTCGAGCCGCCGCCAATACCGGCATTATTGAGCAGCACATTAAGCCCACCCATATCATCATGCGCCGCTTGCAGGGCGGCTTTCCAATTTTCCTCATGGGTGACATCCAGCTGATAGGCAAAACCCTGACCAGGATAGGCGGCGTTGATCTCAGAAGCGACAGCGGCGGCGCCTTCAGCGTTAATATCTGTCACCGCAACTTTCGCACCCTCTTTGGCCAGCATTAGCGATGAGGCGCGGCCCAAACCGGAAGCGCCACCTGTTACAAATGCCATTTTACCTGCTACACGCATGTTTATTCTCCTAATTATCTGATGATTTTGATTTATTGATAAACGCTTTAATGGCGTCTTTATTTTCCTCGGAACCGGTCAATAGCGCGTATTGCTCGCGGTCCATGAAAGATGAGGCGTAATTCAAAGCGTAGGCGTGGGCGTTGACCGCCTGCTTGCTCATCCGCACTGGCAGCGGTGGCAAGGCCACGACTTTCGCGGCTAATTCTTGCGCCTTGGCCAAGCTTTCGCCCTTGCCGGTAACAAAATCTACCAGCCCCCAATTTTCGGCCTGCGTCGCGGGAATATTTTCGCCCAGAATAATCACTTGTTTGGCGCGCGATGGCCCAATAAGCGCAGTGATGCGTGGATTAGCTTGCCAGCTCATATTAATGCCCAGCGGAATTTCCGGCAGCCGCAATTGAGCATCCTCAGCGCAAACCCGCCAGTCGCAGGCCACCGCCAGCGCCATGCCGCCGCCAAGGCAATAGCCCTCAATGGCGCAAATCGTTACTTGCTCCAGCGCTTCCCATGCAGCGCACATGTCAGGGCCCAAAAGCAGCGCCTGACGTTGCTGCAAGCGCGGCATATGATCCGTGCGCATGTCGGGGTCTTTCAAATCTGCGCCAGCGCTAAACACCGGATCGCCGGTGACAATGACGGCATGGGTTTCAATGTCGGTTTTCAGCCAGCGGGCGACATCGCGCAAACCGCTCATAATGGCGTGTGACAGAGGATTGCGCGGGTTTTCGCGCGCCAAAGTAACGGTGGCAATGCCGTTTTCGCGCTGCAAGGTCAGCCCGTCGGGCAGGTCAATCATCGGCGCGTGCGGCGACATGG
>JGI26084J50262_1000312_pt1 | contig 27894 bp, 37 predicted proteins | sample SaaInl6LU_22_DNA_FD_50262 | JGI IMG/M metagenome (IMG submission 50262) | reverse complement strand
TTCTGCTTCAAATTCTTGATTAATTATTTTAACACCAGAAACAAGTTCACCATCTGTTACTCCTGACGCACAAAAAATAACATCTCCTTTTACGATATCATTAAGGTAATATTTTTTTTGAAAATCAGTAATTCCTAACTTTTGAGCTCTTTGTCTTTCATCCTCTTCATCTATTTTAAGCCTAGCTTGAAATTGCCCGCCAAGACACTTTATGGCAGAAGCGGCAAGTACACCCTCAGGCGCTCCACCAATACCAATGTACATATCTACCTCTGATTCATCAATTGCTGAAAAAATAGATCCTGCTACATCACCATCTGATATCAATTTTAATTTTGCACCTAGTGATTTTGTATCGTTTATAAAATGTTGGTGCCTCTCTCTGTCGAGCATGCATACACATATATCTTTGATATTTTTATTTTTTGCTTTTGCTAAATTTTGAATATTTTTTTTTATATCTTCATCTAAATCTACAATATTTTCAGGTAAATTGGGACCAACCGATATTTTATCCATATAGGTGTCTGGTGCTTGCAAAAGATTTCCCTCTTCAGAGATTGAAATTACTGAAATTGCATTTGGCATATTATTTGCGGCTAATTTAGTTCCATCTAATGGATCAACAGCAATATCAATTTTTGGAAATTCTGACTTTCCTAAAACCTCACCAATATAAAGCATTGGAGCCTCATCCATTTCACCTTCTCCAATTACAACTTTTCCTTTGATACTCATGTTGTTTAATTCTGTTCTCATAGAATCAACTGCTGCTTGGTCAGCTGCATTTTTATCACCCATTCCTTTTAATAAAGATGATTTATAAGCAGCGTTCGCAGCGACATCAATAATTTGGTTTAGTAGCTTTGGATCAAGCATTAGAGTTTCTTAAGATCCCTAACTCTAATCATAACAATTTTTTTAAACAATTTTTTTTGTTTATTTAAGTTTTTTAAAACTCTTTGAATATTAGACTCTTTAGAAAAATGTGTAATAAGCATAACGTTTGCATTACCATTATTCGANGGTTCTTGAATTAAATTAGCTACNCTNATTTTATTTTTTGCTAAATTNGAAGTGATAGTTGAAAGAACACCAGGTACGTCTTTTGTTAAAAATCTAATATAATATTTAGAAANATGGTTATTAAAATTAAATAAATGAACATTTTTCTTAGCTGATGGAGAAAGGCCAAATGAAAATTCATCATTACCCAACATTATTGAAGTTATGTCAGAAATAACCGCAGATGATGTTGGTCCTTTTCCAGCACCAGGCCCTTCATAAATTGTTCTACCAATAGGATTGCCGTCTACAACTACAGCATTTGTAACATTATCAATATTAGCAACATCTAAATTAATTGGAATTAAACATGGGTGAACTCTTTGTTTAATATATTTCCCCAATCTTTCTGATATCGCTAATAATTTGATTTTGTAACCTAAATCCTTTGCAAATTTTATATCCTCTATTTCAATTTTTCTAATTCCCTCTACTAAAAAACCATTATTAATAATTTTTGTACCAAATCCTATTGAGCTCAAGATTGAAATTTTAGCTGCAGCGTCATGACCATCGACATCAGCAGTTGGATTTGCTTCTGCATAACCAAGTTTTTGAGCGTCTTTCAAAACATCTTTAAAATTGAGATTTCTCTTTTCCATCTCAGTTAAAATATAGTTGGTAGTTCCATTTAAAATTCCGTAAATATGATGAAGTTTATTTGCTATTAAACCTTGTTTAATGGATCTTATAATTGGAATTCCTCCTCCAACTGCAGCCTCAAATAATAAATTTACTCCATTTTTTTCTGCTAATATCGAAAGTTGATCTCCATGCTTAGCTATTAACGCTTTATTAGCAGTAACAACGTGTTTTTTATTTTTTATAGAATCAAATACTACTTTTTTAGCAATACCATCAGCACCACCAATTAATTCAACTACAATGTTTATCTTCGGATTTTTGATTATTTCTAAATAGTTTTTTTCTAGTAGCTTATTAGGAATTTTTATTCCTCTTTTTTTTCTTAAATTCTTAGCTGAAACCTTTAATATATTTAATTTAAAACCTGTTTTCTTTTTAATATCAGATGATTTTTTTTTATATTTTTATAAACTTCAAGGCCAATATTACCCAATCCAATTATGCCTATATTAAACTCTCTCATTAAATTAGTCCTAATTTTTCGTCAAAATTATATTTAATATTAAAATTTTGCACTGCTTGTCCAGCAGCACCTTTTAACAAATTATCAATACTACAACAGATTATATAAGAACCTTTAATATTGCTCTCAAAAATAGAAATTAATGCTTTGTTCGTATTAATCACTTCATTTGTATTTATCATCTTAGATTTGAAGACATCAACAAATTGTTCATTTTCATACTTATTTTTTAAAGTTTTATATATTTCGTCTAGTGACATTTCAGATTTAACATAAATAGTAGAAAGCATACCTCTAAAAGTTGGTATTAAGTGTGGAGTAAACGATACTTGAATGGTTTCATTACTAAATAAAGATAAGTAATGATTTATTTCTGGCATATGTCTATGATTACCAACTCCATATATAGCAATATTTTCATCTAAATTTGGATAATCTTTATTGTTATATATTTTTTTTCCAGCGCCAGAATATCCAGATTTGCTATCTATAATAATGTTTGAGCAATCAATCATCTTATTATGAATAAGAGGTATTAGAGGTAACAAAACTGAAGTTGGATAACACCCTGGACATGAAATTAAATTACTTTTTACAATCTTATCTCTAAAGATTTCAGAGAGACCATAAGTGCTTTGGCTTTGTAATTCAGGACTTTCATGTTTAATTTTGTACCACTTTTCATAAACAGAAATATCAGGCAATCTAAAATCAGCAGACAAATCAATAATAACAGTGTCTAAAATAATTTCTTTAGCAATTTTGTGAAGTTCTGCGTGTGGTAAAGCTGAAAAAAAAACATCACATTTTTTAATCAAATCAATATCAAGTTTTTTTAGCTTTGGTAAATCTGTAATATTGTTAGGTAAAGATTTATATATATCTTCGTCTATACTCTCTTTAACAAATAGATATTTTAGATTTACATTTGGATGATCATAAAGCTTTTTAATCAGCTCAATGCCAACAAAACCTGTTGCTCCAGCAATTGCGATTTCTAACTTATCACTCATAAATTATAAATTTAATAATGTTTGAATATAAAACAATAAAAAACTAAAAAATTACTATCTTTTAGAAAACTGGAACTTTCTACGAGCTTTTCTTTGTCCAGGTTTTTTTCTTTCAACCGTTCGAGAGTCTCTTGTTAACATTTTATTTTTTTTAACAATCTTTCTCGTCTCAGGAGATGTTACTACTAAAGCTTTTGAAATACCATGAGTTACTGCACCAGCTTGACCACTCATTCCACCACCTTTAACAGTGCAGACAATATCATAAATATCTTTTGATTTTGTTATAGTTAATGGTCTTTCAACGGCTATTTGGTGAACTGGTCTTTTAAAATATTGCGATAAAACTTTTCCGTTAACAAATATTCTTCCAGTACCTTTTAACATCCATACTCTTGCTACAGCATCTTTTCTTTTACCTGTTGCATAAACTGCATCTTTTGAGATTTTTAGATTTTCANCACTCATTAATTTGTTTTAATATTTTTTTTATTTAGTTTACCNAAGTCAATGTTTACAATNTTTTGGGCTTCATGAGGATGTTTTTCTGNTTTGTAAATTTTCAATTTTGTTAACTGTTTTTTTGAAAGTGGTCCTCTTGGNAACATTCTTTTAACCGCTAATTTTAAAATTTCTTCAGGCTGGTTTCTCTCTACAAAATTTTCCGGNGTTCTCTCTTTAATTCCACCTGGCCAACCAGTGTGTCTATAATATTTTTTATCTGTTTGTTTGCTTCCAGTAAATTTTAATTTTTCAACATTTGTGATTACTACAAAATCTCCATTATCCATATTAGGAGTAAAAGTTGCTTTATTTTTTCCTCTTAAAATTTTTGATATTTCAGCTGCTAGTCTTCCAACCACTACATTCGTAGCGTCTATATGATACCACCTGTTATCTAATTCACTTTTTTTAATAAAATCAGTCATTTTGAAAGCTGCTAATTACTGTTTATATGACTGGGTGTCAATTATGTTTTGAGCTTTATTGCTACAAAATAAGCCATATATTGCGCTGGATAATAGCAGAATAGATCCCATTTGATGTAAACTGGCGAGATATATATTTAGACCGCTTACTAGAGTTAATATTCCAAGAATGATTTGAAAAGCCAAAGCGAAAAAAATAAATTTAAAAAAATTACTATTTTGATCTTTTCTAAAATAAACATAGATCAGNCATGAATAAAATAAAATAAAATAAGCCATTAACCTNTGAAATAGCTGAACATAAGATGGATTACTGAAAAGTTCTTTAGAAAAAATATTTAAAATAACAATATCATCAGCAATAAATTTATCATTCATCAAAGGCCAGGTTTGATAAAGNAATCCTGCNTTAAGTCCTGAGGTAAAAGCGCCCCAAATAATTTGCATTAATATTAAAAAAATTAANACAGACATTAAAATATTTTTTATATTAATAGAGATAATAAATTTTTTTGAATTTATATTTAGCCANGACCACAATATCATTGAAAAAATTATTACGGCTAAAAATTTGTGAGCAGCTAACCTGTAATGACTTACATCTGTTTCAGAAACCAAGCCACTTTTAACCATATACCACCCCATAAAACCCTGAAATAAAAATAAAACAAATATAGATGAAAAGAAAAATATTTTTGTTTTGTCAATATAAGATCTAAAGACAAAAAATATAAGAGGTATAATATAAGCTAAAACTAAAATTCTAGCCAAAACTCTNTGAATATATTCCCACCAAAAAATAATTTTAAATTCATCTAAGGACATTCCATAATTAATTTTTTGATATTCAGGAATTTTTTTATAAAGTTCAAAATATTCTATCCATTGATTTTGATTCATTGGAGGTAATATGCCAGAAAATACTTCCCATTCAGTTATGGACAAACCTGAACCCGTTAATCTTGTTAATCCTCCAATCCATATCAAAGAAACTAACAAGAGCATCGTACTAATTAACCATAAATTAATTTGATTTTTTTGATGTATTTGATGCATAGTTTTGGATATATATTTTGTATGAAAAAAAAAATAAGCAAATTGTCACCTGAGAAACGCTTAGAGAAAATAAGATTAAATATAGATAAAATAGATTTAAAAATACTTCAATTACTATCAAAAAGAAGAAAGCAGGTTTTAAATGTCATTAAGTATAAACCTAAAAGCAAGATTGTTGACCAGGCTAGAATATCCAAAATGATAAAAGAAAGAGTTAAAATAGGTAAAAAATTGAAACTAGAAAAATTTATTATTACTAAGATTTGGTTAACAATGATCAGTTCATTTATTGAATTAGAAAAAAAAAAATATAAATAATCTCTAACTACTTACTGTGAGGTGGAAGCTTCTTCTCTACAAACCATTCATGTTTTCTCGTAGCAGGATTATATTTTTTCATTTTTAATTTATCTTTAGCTTTTTCACCTGCTGTTGGTTTTTTTGCGTAGTAAAAGTGTTTACTGTCTGGTTTTGACTCTGGAACTAATCTTACTTTAACAGAACTTTTTTTAGCCATTTATATATTTTTTTAAATCTTTAATTTTTTGTTTTAAACTTATAATTTTTTCACTGCTTATATTACTCTGTTTTGATGTGTCAACCAAGTTATTGTTATCTGATAACGCTTTTTTTGAGCCTTTGATTGTATAACCCTCGTCTTTTAAAAGTTGTTTTATTTTTTTTATAATTGAAATATTTTTTTCGGAATAATATCGTCTACCTTTGTAAATTAAAGATGGCTTCATTTCTGTAAAATGCTTCTCCCAAAATCTTAAAACATGAGTTTTTTTCCTGCCTGTTTCTGGATCGATTAAATTAAGTATTTCACATACTTCGCCAATGGTTTTGTATGCGCTTTTATCTTTCACTATTTATTGATTTTTTTTGAGAGAAATTTTGAAGGTTTAAAAGTCACCACTGTCCTAGATGAAATTTCTTTTTCTTCCTTGGTTTTAGGATTTCTACCAATTCTTGCTTTTTTTTCTTTAACATCAAAAGATCCAAAAAGAGATATTTTAACTTTATTTGATAACTCAAAATTCTTTAACATACTCTCAAAAACCAAGTCTACGAATTTAATACATTCGTTTTTTGAAATACCCAATTCTTTATGTGTAAGGTCGTATAAATCTTGTCGAGTGACGTTATTTGCCATTATTAATAAAATTATTTTTAATTTTATTAATTAAATTACCATTTAAAATTCTATAAGACAAATTTAATGAGTTATAAAATGCAAAACCATCAGCTCCACCATGACTTTTAATAACCGGTGCGTTTAATCCTAAAAAAATTGCACCATTAAATCTTCTAGGATCTAATTTTTTTTTAATTTCTTTAAAAGTAAAATAGCTAAATAAATAACCAATTTTTGATAAAAAAGAATTTGAAAAAGATTTTTTTATTTCTGTGGTTATAAAATTAGCTGTACCTTCAGCTGTTTTGAGCGCAACATTTCCAGTAAAACCATCAGTCACAATAACATTCGTGTCACCATTTTTTATTTGACTGCCCTCAATGTATCCACCGTATTTAAATCCATCAATTTTTATTTCATTAAGTTTATCGTTAGCATCTTTAATTGTTTCATTACCCTTAATTTCTTCAGATCCTATATTCAGTAGACCAACAGTTGCGTCATTTAAATTGTAAATACTTTTATAAAGCTCTGCTCCCATGACAGAAAATTGCACCAAATTATCTGATGAACACTCAACATTTGCACCTAAATCTAAAACAACGCTATAATTTTTAAAATTAGGCCAAACTGCTGCGAGTGCAGGTTTATCTAGACCTTCAATCATTTTAATTATTAATTTAGACATAACAAGCAACGCACCAGTATTACCCGAAGAAACTACAATTTGATTTTCGCCATTCTTGACAGAATCAATAGACATCCACATACTTGTGTTTTTACCAATTTTAATTGCATCTCTTACAGAAACATTTCCTGGAACAGCATCTGGCGCGTGAATAATTTTACAATTATCTTGGTTTAGATTTGAAAATTTATTTAACTCTTTTGATATTTTTTCTTTATCGCCATAAAAATTAATAAATGCGTTTGGACTATCTTTAAAAAATAAACTAGCTCCCTCGAGAACTTTTAAAGGAGCGTTATCACCTCCCATTGCATCAACTGCAATGTTAAATTTACTGTTCATTAAAAATTAATTTTTTGGTTTAAAAATCTGTTTTCCGTTATACATCCCAGATTTCATATCCAGATGATGTGAAAGTCTAAACTCACCACTTTTTTTATCTTCTACTACATTCTTAAATTTTGCAGCAAGATGTGATCTACGTTTTCCTTTTCTAGCAACTGATGTTTTACGCTTTGGTACTGCCATAATAAGTGGTGTGTAATAACACTTAAATTTTGTTAATCAATAGATAAATAATTGCTTATATATATTGAAAAATCATCAATTTTTTTTATCTCAGTAAAATATTTTTGCAATATTGCTTTCTTATCTTTATCGGAAATATTCTTAAAATTTTTAAAATCTACTAAAATTGAATAAAATTTTGTTACAATAACTTTCATTTTTTTATTCACTGACATGTCGCCATAACCAACCTCCCTTAAATCCGTTTCTATTCTGGCGAAAATATAATCAAAAAATTTTTGATAATTTTGATCATTTGATGACATGTTATTAAATTCTTTTGATAATAAAATTAGAAACAACAACAATTTGTTGTTTAAATCATCATTCACATAATTAGTGTAAATATCAGGTTTTCTAGCATCTATTAAAATATTATTGTATAGATTTTCAATATTCATGATTAAAAAATTATTAATTATTACATTATCATTAATTCTTACATCTTGTACATTAAACAAAATAGATCAAGTTCATGGTGTTTCAAATCTTAAGAATAAAACACAGCTTATTAAAATAAACGAAACTAATAAAAACGATATAACAAGAATTCTAGGACCTGTTCATATTAAGGATGAAGAAGAAAAAAGATGGAGTTATTTTGAGGTTAGAAAAACGAAAACTAAGCTCGGTAAAACAAAAGTTTATGTAAANGATTATATAGAAATNTATTTTGACAACTATGGTATAGCNAAAAAAGTAGAGTTTTACGATTTAGAAAGTATGCAACAAATTACTTTTAGTAAAGAAAATACTAAAACTTTGGGAGTGAAAGATACATTCTCCAAAAACCTCTTAAGCTCAACGCGAAAGAGGTTGGAGAATGCTAGAAAAAAATTTGATTAATGTGCAATTATTGCTAACAACAATAATGCTACAATGTTAGTAATTTTAATCATTGGATTAACTGCAGGTCCGGCTGTATCCTTATAAGGGTCACCTACTGTATCACCAGTAACCGCCGCTTTGTGAGCCTCCGATCCTTTTCCACCAAAATGACCATCTTCAATATATTTTTTTGCATTATCCCAAGCACCACCACCAGCGGTCATAGATATTGCAACAAACAATCCTGTAACAATTACTCCTAACAACATTGCACCAAGTGCAGAAAGTGCAGAAGATTGATCTGCAATATTTAATACAACTAGGTATACAACTATTGGAGATAACACTGGAAGCAATGAAGGAATTATCATTTCTTTAATTGCTGCTTTAGTTAATAAATCTACAGCTCTTGCATAGTCAGGTTTCTGGGTTCTTTTCATAATACCTGGCATTTTTTTAAACTGTCTTCTTACTTCATTAACAACAGCTCCACCTGCTCTACCAACAGCTTGCATTCCCATTGAACCAAATAAATATGGAAGCAAGCCACCAATTAACAGTCCAACAACAACATAAGGATTTGATAAATCAAAGCTTACTTGAATGCCGCTTAAAGCAGAATCTGATTGAGCGGAAAAATATTTAATATCCTCTGTATATGCAGCAAACAAAACTAATGCTCCAAGACCTGCTGATCCTATTGCATAACCTTTTGTTACGGCTTTTGTTGTATTACCAACAGCATCAAGTGCATCAGTTGTTTTTCTAACGCTTGATGGAAGTTTTGACATTTCAGCAATACCACCCGCATTATCAGTTACTGGACCATATGCATCTAAAGCGACAACCATACCTGTTAATGCAAGCATGCTTGTTACTGCGATAGCAATTCCAAATAAACCAGCTAAAGAATGGGTAGAAATAATTCCAACAACAATAATCAGAGCTGGTAAAGCTGTTGCTTCCATTGAAATAGCTAAACCTTGAATTACGTTTGTACCGTGGCCTGTAGTTGATGCTTGAGCTACAGACTTCACTGGTCTGTAATCAGTACCAGTATAATATTCAGTTACCCAAATGATTAAGCCGGTAATAATTAATCCAATGACAGCACAATAAAAAAGATCTAAACCTTGGAATGATTTAGTTCCAACTTGAAAAATCTTTTCTAAACCAATAACATGATCAGTTAGCGGGTACATTGCTACAAGAGATAAAATTGCCGTAGCAACAAAACCTTTGTAAAGAGCCCCCATAATATTTTTACTTTTTCCAAGTCTTACAAAAAATGTTCCAATAATTGATGTTAAAATACAAATTCCACCTATAGCTAAAGGATAAACCATCATACTTGAGTTTCCTGTGAAAAATATAGATGCCAAAACCATTGTAGCAACAACAGTTACTGCGTAAGTTTCAAATAAATCAGCAGCCATACCTGCGCAATCTCCCACATTGTCACCTACGTTATCAGCTATTACTGCAGGATTTCTTGGATCATCCTCAGGTATTCCTGCTTCTACTTTACCAACTAAGTCAGCACCAACGTCTGCACCTTTGGTAAATATACCACCGCCCAATCTTGCAAAAATAGAAATTAAAGAAGCTCCAAATCCTAGGGCAACTAATGCATCAATAATTTGTCTTTCTGAAGAATTGTTAGCAATTAAAAATTTGTAATAAATGGCGATAGCTAATAAGGCAAGACCCGCAACCAACATTCCAGTTACAGCCCCAGATTTAAAAGCTATATCTAAACCCTTTGCCAAACCTTTTCTACTTGCTTCAGCAGTTCTAACATTTGCTCGCACTGAAATTACCATCCCAACGTATCCAGCAAGACCTGAAAGAGTTGCGCCAATTAAATATCCTGCGGCGACTAAAGGGCTAAATAAAATTGCAATCAAAACTAAAACCACTACACCGACAATTGCTATTGTTTTATACTGTCTACTTAAGTAAGCTTGAGCTCCTTCTTGAATTGCTCCCGCAATTTCTTGCATTTTATTATTTCCTGGACTTGAATTTAAAATTTGTCGACTTGCAAGTCCGCCGTATAAGACTGCAGCAATTCCACAAATAATTACGTAATTAATTATATCTGCTGGGTTCATTAAATTTCCTTAATTATAATTGTTTAAAATGGGTTAATTGCCAAAAAATACCCACAAAATCAACTAAATAGATAAACTTAATTTTTTTGCCACGCTATCCAAAACCCCATTTACCAGCCTTTTTTGATCATTAGAATAAAAAGCATTTGTCACATCGAGATATTGATCAATAACAACTTTGAATGGAATTTTATTGCAATATTTAAGCTCAAAAATAGAGGCTTTAAGTATTATCTTTAAAAGCATATCTAAATTTTTTACACTTAATTCAGACGACAGATTATTCTGTAAAATTTGATCTAAATCACTTTCAAACTCAAAATAGCCGTTAAAAACTTTTTTAATGTGTCTGAGATATGGATCTTTGCCAAAATCTATTTGTCCATCACAATTATTAGTTTTTTCATAAATTTTTTGAACTAACTTAATTCTAGTTCCGGATTTCATTTTAATGATCTAAGAATGGATAATAATGCGTTAGCGGCCTCAATGCCTTTATTTTTTTTACCAGAACTTCTAACTTTTGCTTGTGATTGATTTAAACAAGTCAAAACACCATTTGAAATTGGAGCATTAAATTTAAATGATAAATCCATTAATGCATTAGTTATGGTGCTGGATATAAAATCAAAATGAGGTGTCTGACCTTTAATAACACAGCCTAAAGCAATTGCAGAATTATATTTTTTTGTTTTCATTTTAATATTTATTAATTGTGGAATTTCAAAAGATCCATCTACTCTAAAAATTTTATATTTTTTATTATCTTTATTTAAAACTTTTAATGCACCATTAAGTATAGATTTGGATATATCTTTGTAATAATCAGAATAAACAATTAGTATTTTTTTCATTTAAAAATTTCTTGTTTTTTAATTTTAATACCAAAACCATCCAAACCTACTATTCTTTTTTTGGATCGTGTAACTAGAATTATATCCTTAAACCTAATTTTTTTATAATTTGTGCACCAACGCCATAATTTCTTATTAAGTTTGAAGATAATTCTTTTTTTAAGTTTACAAAATCCTGATATTTAATTTGATTATTGATCATAAAATCTTGAATTACAATTAAAGCAAAATTTTTGAATTTTTTTAGGTAATTTAAAGACTTTTTAACTTCAAGGTTATCTAAAACTTCTTTTCCATAATCTTTATTTTTAAGCGAGATCACTCTAACCTTACAATTATAATTTAATAAATTTTCTGAAGTAAATGCGATATGTCTTTTTTTATCAATTTTATTGATAAATGAATATTTATTAAAAATTTGATTTTTATATTTAATATATTTTTTAGATTTTAACTTAATAAACTGCTCTTTCTTTAATCGGTACGCAATTAAATCATCGATTTTTGCAATAAGCAGTTTGTGTTTATTGGCAAATTTAAAAAGCTGATCTCTCTTAGCCATTGTTCCATCTTCATTCATAATTTCACATATAACTGCGGAATTTGATTTAAGAGCGAGTTTAGCAATATCCACAGAGGCCTCGGTATGACCAGCTCTCATTAAAACCCCTCCGTCTTTAGCGACTAATGGAAAAATATGACCAGGAGTTACAATATCTTTTTTATTCGAGGATTTTTTTACTGCTGTAAGAATTGTTTTTGATCTATCAAAAGCTGAGATACCAGTGGTAACTCCCCTTCTCGCTTCAATACTAACAGTGAATGCTGTGCTAAATCTAGTTCCATTAGAATTTGACATTAGTTTCAACCCTAATTGATTAGTTTTTTTTTTATCTAAAGCTAAACATATCAAGCCACGACCGTACTTAGCCATAAAATTAATTTTTTTTGGCGTACATTTATTTGCTAAAAAAACTAGATCACCTTCATTTTCTCTTTGCTCGTCATCCACAAGTACAAAAATCTTACCTGATTTTGCATATTTAATTAAATTTTCAATTGAGCTGAATTTTTTAAGCATTTTTTAAAAACTTCATTAATACATCGAATTCAATGTTTACTATTGATTTTTTTTTTAAGAACTTGAGGTTTGTTTTTCTTATAGTGTGAGGAATTATATTTACTCTAAACATTTCATTTTTAATTTCATTGATTGTCAGAGAAATGCCATCAATAGAAATTGATCCTTTTGGAACCAAATATTTTTTAAATTTCTTTTTTACCTTAATCCATAATTCCCATGAATTACCTTTTTTTAAGAAGGAAATAACATGACCTATGTCATCAACATGACCTTGAACAAAATGCCCAGCTATTTCATCACCATACTTCAGGGATTTTTCTAAATTTAATAGATCTCCTTTTTTTTTTAATTTAAAAGAAGACTTCCCTAATGTTTCTTTAGATAAATTAAATTTCAATATTTTTAAGTTTCTTGATCGAATTACATAATCAACAAGGGTTAAACAAACACCATTAAGGGCAATTGACGTTCCGATATCTTTATTTCTTAATAAAATTTTAGAGTCCAAATATAAAGTAAAATTATTCGAAATATTTTTAATATTAGAAATTTTAGCAGTTTCTTGAATTATACCTGTAAACATTGTTTAGTTTGTAATTGAAAATAGTATCGCCTTCTAGATATAATTTTTGAAAAACATTACTTTTTTTAAAATTAAAAAAACTTTTACTGCTATTAAGCCCCTTTGAAGCAAAATTCTTATTATTTTTAACGATAAAAAACTCATCAATCACATTTTCTTTTATAAAAAAATTAACAGTTTTAAGACCACCCTCAATCAACAGCTTTCTATAACCAAGATTATAAATTTTTTTTAAAATTCTTTGTGCAACGTTATTTGAGGCAAAATTAAAATAAACAAGATTGCAATTTTTCTTTAATTTATTAATTTTATTTTTATCGCTACAGGAGTGAAAAATATAAATATTTTTTAAAAATTTATTTTTAAAGAAAGATTTATTAAAAATTAAATCTTTGTTTATTACAAATTTTGCAATTTTCTTTTCCAATCCATTTATCCTTACATTGAGTTTAGGATTGTCATCATTAATAGTATTTTTTCCAACCAAAATACAATCAGATTGATATCTTAATAGGTGCGCAAATTTTAAAGCATACTTACTGGTAAATAACCTTTTTTGTTTATGCTTGGTGTATCCATCTCTACTTAAGGCTAGTTTGCAAATCACATATGGTTTTTGATTTATAGAAGAATTATTGTGAAAAAAAGATGAATTTGTAATTTTTTTTAAATATTTTATTTGAATATTGTTTTTTTTTAATTTTTTATAACTTTGGTATTTTACTCTTGGATCTTCATCCTTGCTTGAGGTGATTATTTTTTTTATATTTTTTTTTACAATTAAATTTACACAAGAAGGGTTTTTTCCAATATGCGAACAGGGTTCTAATGAGGTAAACATTTTGTGAAAATAGTTTTTTTTTGATTTTTTTAATATTGAATATTCTGCGTGTGGAGAGCCTTTTTTTCCAGTAAACCCAATGCTAAAATTTTTATTTGATAACGCTACTGCTCCCACACTTGGATTTGGAAAAGTTTCATAAAGATTAATTTCTGACAACTTATTAGCTAAATTTAAGAAATATGTATTTAATAAATTATTTTTTACTTTGCGCATTGATACTATCAACAAATTGCTCAAAGTCTTTAGCTTCTTTAAAATCCGTATAAACAGAAGCAAACCTGACATAACCTACGTGATCAAGTTCCCTCAAGCCATCCATAACAAACTTTCCAATAGTCGATGACATAATTTCGTTTTGACCCAAGTCTTCTAAATTACGATAAATTTTTGATACAAATTTTTCTATTGTGTCATTATCAATAGGACGCTTCCTAAGAGCAGTCATTACAGATCTGGTTAATTTTTCTCTATCGAAAGGTGATTTTCTTCCATTTTTTTTGATGACAGTTAGCTCTCTGAATTGAACGCGTTCGAATGTTGTAAATCTTTGCTTCCCACAACCACAAAGTCTTCTTCTTCTAATGGCAGTACCATCTTCCGTAGATCTAGAATCAATTACTGAAGTATCTTTTTCTTTGCAAAAAGGGCATAGCATAATTAGTAAATTGGAAACTTTTTACAAAGATTAATTACTTTTGATCTAACTGAACTTTCAGCAGCTGAGTTATCCTCTTTATTATTTTTTAAACCTACCAAAACCTCATGAACTAATTCAGCAACTTGCTTAAATTCTGCCAAACCAAATCCTCTCGTTGTACATGCTGGCGTACCTAATCTGATTCCAGATGTAACCCACGGTTTAGCCTCATCATAAGGTATCCCGTTTTTATTACAGGTTAAATTGGCGTTAACTAGAGATTTTTCAGCTTCTTTACCAGTTAAACCCAATGGTCGAAGATCAATTAAAACAAGGTGCGTATCAGTTCCCCCTGAAAATATTTCGTAACCTAAATTTTTTAAAGTTTCAGATAAAATTTTTGCATTATCTACAACATTTTTTGTATAAATTTTAAAATCATCTTCTAAGGCCTCTTTGAAACAGACGGCTTTAGCAGCAATAACATGCATTAATGGTCCACCTTGCAGACCTGGAAAAACTGCCGAGTTAAATTTTTTTGCAAGNTCCTCATTATTTGTCAAAATTATTCCACCTCTTGGGCCTCTCAAAACTTTATGTGTTGTGGAAGTAACAACGTCAGCGTAATCACAAGGATTAGGATATGCTTTTCCAGCCACTAAACCAGAAAAATGCGCCATATCAACAAGCAAGTGTGCTCCAACACTATCAGCAATTTCTCTAAATTTTTTAAAATCTATTATTCTAGAATAAGCGCTACCACCTGCAATTATCAACTTTGGTTTATGCTTTTTTGCTAAATCTTCAACTTGCTGATAATCAAGCAATCCGCTTTTTTTATCTACGCCATAGGAAATCGCGTTAAACCATTTTCCAGACTGGGCTGGAGGTGCTCCATGAGTAAGGTGACCACCTTGATCAATACCCATGCCTAGTATTGTATCCCCAGGGTTAAGTAATGCTAAAAAAACTGCACCGTTTGCTTGGGCTCCAGAGTGTGGTTGTACATTTGCATATTTAACATTGAAAAGTTTTGTTACCCTTTCAATCGCTAAATTTTCTGACTTGTCTACAAACTCACATCCACCATAATACCTTTTTCCAGGATAACCTTCTGCATATTTATTCGTTAAAACTGAACCTTGAGCTTCAATAACTGCCTTTGATGCAATGTTCTCAGATGCAATTAATTCCAAATGATTTTTTTGACGATCTAATTCTTCTGAAATAGATGAAAAAATTTCAGGATCACTATCTTTTAACGATTTTTCAAAAAAATTTGATGTAAAATTTAGCTCTTTAGACATTTTTAAATTTATTTACCCTTCTTAAGTGCCTTCCCTTTAAAAATCTAGTTTTAAAAAAAATATTAACAATTTTAATTGCTAAATCCTTATTTATAGACCTAGATCCTAAGATCAATACATTTGCATTATTATGCTCTCTTGCAAGTTTTGCAGTATTTGAACTATAAACTAATGAAGCCCTTATTTTTTTATATCGATTCGCCATAATTGACATTCCAATACCTGTGCCACATATCAAAATACCGTAATTATCTGAGGATATTTTTTTACAAAGTTTTTTGGCATAATCAGGATAATCAACAGAGCTCTCGTCAAAAGGTCCAAGATCCACTATGTCTAAATTGAATTTATTAAAATATGCGATTAGTTTTTTCTTTAAGGAATAACCCGCATGATCTGAAGAGATTATTATTTTTTTTGTAATATAGGTTTTCAAATTTCTAGTTATTTTTAAAATTAAGTAATTTTCTTTGATAATAAACTAATGCTGATTTTTTTCTCAATGTAGAAATTTTATTTACTTTAAGAAAAATTACACAATGGTCACCAATTATTAAATTTTTCAACTTTGTGGTATAAAAATTAAAAACAGATTTTTTCTTAATTTCCTCAATTTCTGATTTTAAAATTTCCTCTTTTTTAAATGCAATTTGACTGACTGATTTTCTTTGATCACTGCCTAAAATTGAAATCAGTTGTTTCTTTGAATTTTTAAAAAGATTATATTTCCCAGAGTTTTTGTCTAAGCACCAAGAAACGATTGAGGGCTTTAGGGATACAGAATTGAAAGAGTTTGCAATTATAGAATTGTACTTTTTATTATTGGATTTTACTGTAACGCATACAATTCCAGTGGGATATGAAGACATAGCTAATTTATATTTATTTATCATATTTTCCCCATTTGATTTTATCCCAAGCTCTTTCGTGCAAGTAGTAAATCACAAGTTTAGTTATAATTTCAATAGTTGCTATAGTCGCTCCAATTGAAATTTCTCCACTTACAAACCATGAGATTAAAAAGGTATCTAGAGAAGCGAGAACTCTCCAAGTGAGTGTTTTTAATAAACTTCTACTTCTTTTTTCTTTTAACATTAGATAATTATATTTTCTTTATGTCCTCTATGAAAATTTGGTAATTTTTTTATCTTTATAATTTTACCAGATTTTCCTCGTTTAGATATAAAACTATTTAAATCCTTAGATAATTCTAATTTATTATTAAATTGATCAATAATATTCATCTTATTATTTAAAGTAAAAATTGAGTTTAAGAAAAAACCCTTTGATTTAAATAACGTAATACCAGAGCCTTTTTTTAATTGAGGAACTTCATTTATTTTAAAAATTAATAATTTAATTTTATCTTCATTATTTTTTAAAATTAGAGATATATAGATTGAATTTTCTTGATCAATCAAGCTTGAACAAATTAAAGCATCATTTTTTTTAATATTAAATATTTTTTTTCCAGATTTTTTAACCCCTAAAAAATCATCACTATTTAAAACAAAACCATAGCCATTTTTAGTCGCTAATATTAATTTTTTATTTTTTACAAAATTAAAAATATCAATAATTTTTTCACCATCTTTTAATTTTATATAAGATGAAATTAAAAAACCTTTAACAGATCCAAATTTTAACTTATTACAGCTCAGTAAGTAAACTTTACCAAAATTTGATATTAAACAAATAGTATCTGATGTTTTGCAATTAAAAACTAAATTTGTATCGCTTGTAAATTTTTCAGAACTTAGTTTTAAAAAACCTTTTCTAGCTTTTAAGTACTGATTTGAAATTAAAGAAATATTTATATTTTCAATTACCTCTAACTTGGATTCTAACTCAGACTCATTAACTTCTAAAAATTTATCAATTTTAGTTTTTCTAGGACCATAAATAGATTTTGATCCGAATTCCGTGATTACAGAATCATACTCATTATTAATTTCTTTTTTTTGCAAATTCTTTGACTTTAAAATTGAATTTAATCTTTTTTTCTCTTTTTCTAATTCTTTAAACTCTTTTTTAATCTCAATTTCTTCAATTTTTTTTAAACTTCTTAACTTCATCTCTAAAATTGCATCTACTTGCAAAATTGATAATTTAAATTTTTTAATAAGATCTTTTTTGGGATCTTTTGAATTCCTTATAATATTTATTATTTTATTTAAATTTGCATAAACTATTAAAAAACCTTTGAGGATTTCAATTCGTTTATTAATTTTATTTAAGTTAAAGTTGATTTTATTCTTTAAAACAATGTATCTGTGTTTCAGTAACGATTTTAAAATGTCTTTTAAATTCATTACACGNGGTTCATTCCTCTCATTTAATACGTTCATATTAAGAAAAAATTTATTTTTAAGATCTGTTTGTTCGAATAACGAGTTAACTAAATCTTCNGGTTTAACATTTCTGTTTTTTGGTCTCAGAACAATTCTTATTCTTTCATCTGACTCGTCGCTGACGTGATCNAATAGTTTGTTTTTTTTATTNACTATAATGTCAGCAATTTTTTCAATTAACTTAGATTTATTTACGAGGTAAGGTATTTCTGTAATAACAATTTGGAATAATCCCCTTCCAAGATCTTCGATTTTATATCTTGATTTAATTTCAAAAAAACCTCGCCCGGTATTATAAGCTTTGAAAATTTCTTGTTTATTGTCATTTAAAATTCCCCCTGTTGGAAAATCAGGACCCTTTATAAATTTCAACAAATCTCTCACTGTTGAATTTGGATTATTATTAAGATGTATCAATGCATTGCAAATTTCTTCTATATTATGAGGTGGAATTGAAGTTGCCATACCCACCGCTATGCCAGTAGACCCATTTGCTAGAATATTAGGAAATTGCGATGGTAATATTTCGGGCTCTTCTAACTCTCCATCATAGGTTTTTTTAAAATTTATTGTCTCCTCTTCAATGTCTTTCAGCAAATATTCGGATACTCTAGTTAATTTTGCCTCGGTATATCTCATTGCTGCAGCATTATCTCCATCGATATTTCCAAAATTACCCTGTCCATCGACTAGAGGATAATTCGTAGAAAAGTCTTGAGCTAATCTTACTAAAGCATCATAAACAGATTGATCGCCATGAGGATGGAACTTACCAATAACATCACCTACTACCCTTGCTGACTTCTTAAATTGAGATTTTGGACTCAAATTTAATAAATACATCGCATAAATTAACCTCCTATGCACAGGCTTTAAACCGTCTCTAACATCTGGAAGTGCTCTCTGCGTTATTGTCGAAAGAGCGTAAGCTAAATATTTTTTAGCAAATTGATTCTTAAGCTCATCATTGAGTATATTTTTATTCATTAAAATATTTTAGAATTTTATTTCGATATTTAAAACTTGTTATATTAATTATATCAGACAATCTACTATTTATAATTGAAGCATTTAAATCAAAAATAGTTTTCAAATCATTAAAAGTAAAATCAGAATTAGGTTTTAATAAAATGTTTTTAATATTATCTTTAAGATTACTCTCCTCTTCTAGGTCCGGTCCATAACCAATATTTTTAATAAAAGAATGCTCCCACATCACATAAGCTTTTAAATTATCCATCTCGAGGTTTTTTAAAAATAAATTAAAATCATCATAACAGCTTTGGTTAGCCTGACGCTCAGGCATGACCTTGGAAATAATTTCGATTGAGGTTAACATCAAATCAAGCTTAATTGGATTGTTAAAAAACTTAATTGATATATTTTCTATTAATTCCAAAGAAAAATATCCTAGAGAATCTTCACTTTTTGATGAATAATTAATTTTAACCTTATTACCAAGTTGTAGATCTGGTTTTTTTTTCTTTGAAGAGCTNCCGTAAACAATACCTGAATAGCAACCATGATCATTTGAAAAAATTTTAATAATAGATGAATTTTCTTTAGAGCTATTGATCGAAACCAAAAAACCAATATCGCTCCACCTCACCTAACTTACCTTGGCTAATTTAATTTTTAAAAATAAGTTAATTTTTTTTTTTAAAATTTTTTCTATTTCTAATCGAGAATAGGTACCTATTTTTTTAATCATAGCACCATTTTTTCCTAATAATATTTTTTTATGAGCTTCTGTTTTAACAATAATTGATTGTTGAATTGTTACAGATTTGGAGTTTTTGATATGGTCTGTTTTAACAACACATTTGTAAGGGATTTCTTTGTGAATATAATTTAATATAGCCTCTCTTGTGATTTCAGAAAAAAATATCTCTTTACTCGTTTTTTTTGTAAATTTTTGATCAGAATTAAATGAGTTTTTTTTTATAAATTGTAAAATTTTTTTTATATTTGTTTTATTTTTTGCTGAGATATAAAAAATTTCATCAAATCTATTTAAAAAATCAATTTCTTTTATTTTATTTAATATTACGTCATTATTTACTAGATCAATCTTATTAAAAACTAAAATTTTTTTTTTTATTTTATCAATATTATTTTTTATTTTGTCTAAATGTCTAAATTTATTATTAATATCAAAAATAAAAATTACTATATCAGCTCTTTCAAGACCTAATAGCGCTTCCCTAAGATAATTATCATTTATGTTGTCTTTATAAAAACCAGGAGTATCTATAAAAATAATTTTTGTATCTTCGTAATTTAATGAATATTCTATATTAAAATTTGTTGTTTGTATTTTTTTTGAAACTATTGAAACTTTTTTATTAATAAAAGCATTCAGCAAAGTAGATTTTCCAGAGTTTGTTGGACCAGATAATGCGACATATGAAGTCTTCATTAGTCAATTTTTAAATTTTCAATTAATTTTTTTGCAGCCAATGATTCAGCATTTTTCTTTGATACGCCAATAGCTGTAAATGTTTTTGATTTTTCAATATTCACAGAAACTTTGAATTTAGGCTTATGAGACGGTCCTGTATTAGATAAATATTTATACTCAGGTAACTTTTTAAACATCTTTAATGAATACTCTTGAAGTTTGGTTTTTGGATCAATAATGACAATCGATGTATTTTTTAGTTTATCATTCCATAATTTAATAATAAATTTTTTAGTAATCTCAAAACCTTTGTCTATAAAAATAGCACCAATTATTGACTCGCATAAATCACCTAGAATTTTTTTTTTTCCAGATTTGTTGTTTTTTTGAGATTTGCTTAAATTTAAAAATCGATCTAATTTTAAGTTAAGAATTACATTAGAGCATGTTTCTTTATTAACTAAAGATGCTAATTTTTTATCAAGTATTCCCTCTGAGTCTTTTGGATAAGTGTCATTTAAATAATTAGCTATTACTAAACCTAAAACTCTATCTCCTAAAAATTCCAATCTTTCATTATTTTGCTGTATATTCACTGATTTGCTTTTATGCGTAAAAGCCTGTTTTAATAAGTTCTGATTAGAGAACTTAACTCCTAAAATTTTTTCTAAATCCCTAATTTCATTTTTGTTCATTAAAGGATTTTTTTCATGATTCTTTCAAAACGTATTGACTTACCCCACTTCCAAAAAGTGAATAAATTACCAATATTTGCATCGTTTGAAAAAAAAATAAATCTAGCCTTCCCTACCAGATTTTCTTTCTTTACGTACCCAACACTTGTTAAGAATCTGCTATCCTTGGAACAATCTCTATTATCTCCTAAAAAGAAAAAATGATCTTTAGGTATTAAATATGGATCAGTATTTTTCATTGAGTCTTTTGCAAAATATACAATTTCGTATTGACGATTTTCCTCAATTTCTTCAAGATAAACTTTCACATCTACTTTTTGTTGACCGCAATAAACTTTGTCATTTCTTAAAAAAACCTTTTTAATTTTTTTTTCATTCAAGAAAAGATCACCATTAATAAACTGAACCTGATCACCAGGTACACCAACTAATCTTTTTATATAATCCGTACGATTATCTGCTGGAGTTTTAAAAACTATTACATCACCTCTTTCAGGTTTATTATAAAAAATTCTTTCACTAAATAACTTTGGACTAAATGGAAATGAGTGTCCTGCTGTATCCGTAACTATATTTAGTTACAAAAAGTCTATCTCCAACTAAAAGAGTCTGCTCCATAGAAGATGATGGGATATAAAAAGGTTGCAATAACAAAGACCTAATAATTAAAGCAAGTATAAGAGCAATAGAAAGAGTCTTGATATTTTCTATAATTTTTTTTTTCATATTTTTTGAATTATTTCGATATAATAACTGTAGCTAAAGCAAAAGGATAATCGTCACTAATAGATAAATAAAAACTAATATTTCTAACTTTTAAATATTTCATTATTTTTTTTTTAACATTTTTATCTAGTTTAATAATTGGTGCTCCTAACTTATTGTTATCAATGAATATTTCATCAAAAGATATAACATCACCTATTCCAGTACCAATTGATTTTGAGAAAGCTTCTTTTGCAGCAAATTTTTTTGCTAAAATTTTTGGTGTTATTTTTTTATCTATTAATTCTTTAGGGTGTAATATTTTTTTTAAAAATAAATTTTTGTTTTTTTTTAATATGGCTTCTATTCTTTTTATATTAACAAGATCAGTTCCAACTCCCAAAATAGACATAATTATTTCAATATTTTTTTAAATTTTTTTACCACATTTCCAAGGCCTTCAAATACGCTTTCACCAATAATAAAATGTCCAATATTAAATTCATTTATTCTCTTAATTTTCATTAAGTATTTTGCTGAAACATAATCCAATCCATGACCTAAATTAAACTTCATTGAAGTCTTGTCACATAAAAATTTACAGTTCTTAATTTTATTAAATTCTAAATTAATTAATTTTTTATTTTTTTTTTTAATTGCCCTGGCAAAATTTCCAGTATGCAATTCAACTGCATCTACGCCTAATGAATTTGCCATGATAATTGTTTTTTTTTCAGGATTAATAAAAAGAGAAACTAAAATCCTTGATGCTTTAAGTTTTTTTATAATTGTTTTTAAATTTTTATTTTTTAAATTTAAACCACCTTCGGTAGTAACCTCTCTTCTTTTTTCTGGGACTATACAGACATATTTGGGTTTTAATTTCACTGCAAAATTTGTCATTTGCTTTGTTGGTGCCATTTCTAAATTAATCGGAGATTTTATTTTTTTTTTTAAAAGTACGGCATCATTAAATTTTACGTGACGCTGATCTTCTCTTACATGTATGGTTAATGAATTTGCTCCATTTTTAATGGCAATATGAGCTGCTTTTAGAAGATCGGGATGGCCTTCACCTCTTGCATTTCTTAGAGTGGCAATATGATCAATATTTACGCCTAATTTAACTGGCATAAATTAAAATTTTCTACTTCCAGGTTTAACTGGATCAATAATTTTTAAGTTATCTGGCAAATCTTGTGGACTGTAAGTTGGGACATCAAATTTAATTTGTGAAATAATTTTTTTTATATCAGAATTACCCGATGACCTGTCCACTATACATGCATAACCAATCACATCTCCTCCTAGGTTTTCTAAACATTTTGCGCATTCTAAACTAGATTTTCCCGTTGTTATAACATCCTCAATTATTAATATTTTTTTATTCCTGCATTCAAACCCTCTCCTTAATTGAAACACATTATCCACTCGTTCAACAAATATATTTGGTACATTTAAAAATCTGGATACTTGATATCCAGCAATTATGCCTCCAATAGCGGGTGAAGCAACCATATCAAATTTTAAATTTTCATTAATAATCTTTTCAGCTAAAGATTTACATACAAGCTCTGATAATTCTGCGTGCATCATTAATTGAGCGCACTGCAAATACTTCTCACTCCTTAAACCAGAGGATAATATAAAGTGCCCCTCTAAAAGAGAATTGGTTTTTTTTAATATATCTAATGTTTCTTTTTCACTTAGCATTAATTTGTATTCCTGTGTCTTATAATTTTAAAGTTTATTGCTCTTACTTTTAATTCTGAAATTAAATTTGTAAAATCTTTTAAATTTTTTATCTCAACATCAAAAATAAAACTTAAAAAATCCTCTTTCTTATCCACCAACTCTACATTTGAAATATTACATTTATGCTTACCAATTAAAGTACAAATTTCTCCAAGAGTTCCTGCCTTGTGACTTAAAAGAACCCAGATACTTGATTTGTGAATACGAGTTTCATTTTGAGCTGGTAGCTTATCATGCCAATATCTTCTTATGGCGCTTCGCGCCTTACCTGTTTTAGCATAAGAAAGCCAATGGTAAGAAGGTGATTTTTTTGAAGATCTTAGGATTTCAACATGATCACCGTTTCGCAGCTCTGATTGTAACGGAGAAGCTTTACCATTAATTTTGCAACCCGTACAAGTGTCACCAAGATCTGTATGAACGGCATAGGCAAAGTCAATTGGCGTTGCTTTTTTTGGCAATCTAATCACAGCGCCGTTTGGTGTAAAACAAAAAACTTGGTCTGAGTATAATTGTAACTTTGTATATTCATAATAATGCTCTGGATTTTCACCAGATTCAAGTAATTCAACTAAATCACTAAGCCAGGAATATTCAAAATTTTTTCTATTATTATCTTTATCATTGTTTTTATATAGCCAATGAGCTGCCACACCTCTCTCTGCATAATCATTCATTTCTTCAGTCCGAATCTGAATTTCAACCCTTTGTTTTTTTGGACCTACGATTGTTGTGTGAATTGATTGATATCTATTTGATTTAGGTGTTGAAATGTAATCTTTAAATCGGCCAGGCACGGCACTCCATTTTTGATGAAAAACACCTAAGGATTTATAACAATCTTCAACTTTTTTAGTAATTATTCTAAAACCTATAAGATCAGTAATTTGTTCCAAAGAAACTCTTTTTTCATTTACTTTCCTCCAGATTGAGAAAGGAGTTTTTTCCCTTCCAGTTACTATCGCTGTAATTCCGTTTTGGGATAAAATTTGTTTAATTTCAATAAGAACATCATCGAATATTTTAATTCTGGCTGGTGATATCTCTTTAATTCTATTTGTTATTAAAGATCTAGCCTCATCATTTAAAACCCCAAATGCCTTATCTTCCAATTCATCTCTTACTTTATGCATACCCATTCTTTCAGCTAGAGGTGCATAAATTTCCATTGTTTCCTTAGCTATCCTCTCTCTTTTTTCCTTATTCTCAATTGAATGAATAGTGCGAATATTATGTAAACGATCGGCAAGCTTCACTAGCAACACCCGTATATCTTTTGAAGTTGCTAAAATTAATTTTCTAAAATTATCACCCGCAGTTAATACTTTATTTTCGTTTTCTAATTTTGATATTTTTGTTACGCCTTCAACTAGCTCTGCTATTTCATCTCCAAAAATTTTCTTTACATCGTCGTAAGTTGCGTATGTATCTTCAATCGTATCGTGAAGTAATGCAGTGGTAATCGTGGGTCCGTCTAGTTTGAGTTCAGCTAAAATATTTGCAACGGCTAATGGATGACTAATGTATGGATCGCCAGAATGTCTCTTTTGAGTTTTGTGAGCTTCTGCAGCATAATTATAAGCATTCCTAATAACCCCTTCATCAATATATGAATTGTATGATTTTATTTTTTCTATTAATTGCAGCTCTTCGGACATCCTTTAATATTATAACAATTGTTAGGCTTTTTTAAGTTTATTTATCTGTTCTTCACTAAAGCTTTTTATAAATTCTAATGCTGTTTTTGAGTGAATTGGATGTTTCCAGTTCTCATTTAAATCGCAAATTGGCATTAACACAAACAATCTATCTTGAATATTGGGGTGAGGTATTTGTAAATTTTCATCATTTAAAATTAAATTATCATAGCAAATGATATCAATATCCAAAGTTCTTGGGCTATTTTTTACTTTTCTTTCTCTCCCAAATTTTTTTTCTATTTTCAAAACTATATTTAAAAGATCAAATGGTTTTAAATTTGTTTCAATAGAAATTGCGGAGTTACAAAACAAAGGGTCAAGTTTATTGGGATAAGCTTCACTAAAATAAATTTTAGATTTTTTTAATATTTTAATACCGTCAAGCTCAAGCAAATCATATGCAGATTCTAAATTTTGCTTTGGTGTATTACTGCCAAATGGTAAATTTGACCCTAGAGCTAAAATTTTCATTAACTTGATTTACGAAAAACTCTAGACTTCTCCCTATTCCAGTCTCTTTGTTTTTTTGTTTGCCTTTTATCATGTTGTTTTTTTCCTTTGGCAATTGCAATATTTATTTTAGCTATACCTTTTGAGTTAAAATAAATTCTAGTGGGAACAACAGTAAAACCATCTTTGTTTATTTTTCCAATAATCTTATTAATTTCTTTTTTTTTTAATAATAGCTTTCTTAGTCTTCTTGGGTTGTGATTATTGTAACTGCTTTGTTTGTATTCTGGTATATATGAATTATGTAAAAAAATTTCACCATTATCATCAATAGCGTATGAGTCAGCTATACTTCCTTTACCAGCTCGTAATGACTTAACTTCCGATCCGAATAATTCAATACCAGCTTCAATCGTGTCCTCAAAAAAATAATTAAAACTTGCCTTTCTGTTCTGAGCAACAATGTTGCTACTATCTGGCTTTTTCATTAAATTAATTTTAAGTTCTTTAAAACTGTATCTATTTTTTTTCTAGATGTGCTCTCTAAAACAACTAAAGGTAAGCGCACTTCATCTGACATCATTTTCATCAGAGATAGAGAGTATTTAGCTGGAGATGGATTGCTTTCAATAAACAAAATATCATGCAAAGGTAAAAGTTTATCAAACAGAGCTTTAGCATCTTCATTTTTTTTTGAATTTGAAAAATTTTGAAAATCTGAACACAGTTTTGGAGCAACATTTGCTGATACCGAGATGCAACCCACACCTCCTTTTAAATTAAATTCATAAGCATTTTCATCATTGCCTGAAAGCATTATAAAATCTGGTCCCATTTTATTTTTTTGTTGAGTTACTCTGTTTAGGTCACCTGTTGCGTCTTTAACTCCAACGATATTTTTAAGTTCGTATAAACGTGCCATGGTGTCAACGCTCATATCCACTACTGATCTACCTGGAATGTTATAAATAACTATTGGTATACCGCAGTTATCATTTATTTTTTTGTAATGTTGGTACAAACCTTCTTGGGTAGGTTTGTTATAATATGGCGTTACAACTAAAGCTCCATCAGCGCCAACATCTTCTGCATATCTTGTCATTTCTACTGCCTCATCAGTGCAATTAGAACCTGTTCCGGCAATCACGGGTATTTTGCCCTTTGCCGATTTTACTGCTGTTTCAATTAAAGATTTATGCTCTTCACCACTTATAGTGGGCGACTCACCTGTTGTTCCGCATGGAACAATACCATGTGTTCCACTGTCAATTTGAAAGGCAATAAAGCGCTCATACGCCCCAATATCCAATTTCCCATCTTTAAAAGGTGTGACTAAGGCTGTAATAGATCCTTTAAACATAATTAGTATATTAAAAATATTTATATATAGAAATTAGTAATGATCAAAGCAAAATTAAACAAAATAATATTAATATCAGTTATTTTTTTAATAGCCTCAATAAATATTTCATTTTCAGCCTTGATTACTCCAAAAGCAAAACCACAAGAGTTTCAAAGCAAACCTTTGTTACCTAAAAAAAATATTAAAAGTAAAATTATACCGCCTAAAAAAAAAATAATAATTAAAAAAAAAGAAATTATAAATCAAGTTGAAAAAACAAATAAAAATAAATCATTAACAGAAGATGAAAAAAAAGAATATTCAGTTTCAAATCAAATTATTCCAATCAAAAAACCTGAGGATCTGGGATTCAATAAAATTGAATCTAAAATTCTATCAAAAAAAGATTTTCAAATAGCTCAAAAAACTTTTAATTTAATTAAGAGAAAAAGATGGAATTCTGCGTTTATTGAGCTAAAAAAATCAAAAAGTCCATTGTTAAAAGATTTGGTTCAATGGATGTACTTGCTAGAACCTGGGAACAAATCAACATTTACAGAATATAAAAAATTCATTGAATCAAAAAAAGAATGGCCAAGAATTAATAGACTAAGATATTTAGCTGAACACGAAATTGATTTTAAAGAAACAAGGCCTGCCGATGTAATAAATTTTTTTAA
>JGI26084J50262_1000305_pt1 | contig 28040 bp, 23 predicted proteins | sample SaaInl6LU_22_DNA_FD_50262 | JGI IMG/M metagenome (IMG submission 50262) | reverse complement strand
GAAAGAAAAGGAATGGAGGTTGATAGAATGAAAAGATGGTTGAATCCTGTGGTTAATTAGTTGCTGAACTCGAAAAAAACCACCAAAACCTTTGCAATTAATAAAAAACACCTATTTTTGCAGTCCAATTAATAATCAGGGGTTTCGACCCTCTAAAATTTAACAAACAATGCCAGTAAAAATTAGACTTAGAAGACTAGGAAGAAAAGGAAGACCTTTTTACCACATCGTAGCTGCTGACAGCAGAGCGCCAAGAGATGGAAAATTTCTTGAAAAAATCGGAACTTACAACCCAATTACTAACCCTGCAACTATCGACCTTGATGTAGATGCTGCATTGAAATGGTTAGCAAACGGAGCACAACCAACTGATACTGCTAAGAACATTCTTTCTTACAAAGGTGTGATGTACAAAAAACACTTGATGAGAGGTGTTGCTAAAGGAGCAATGACTGAAGAGCAAGCAAACGAAAAATTCAATGCTTGGTTGGAAGAAAAAAATGCTAAGATTTCTNCNAAAGCAGAAGGAGTTTCTGCTAAAGCTGCCAAAGAAGCNGCTGACAGATTGAAAGCNGAAGTTGCTGTGAAAGAAGCACAAGCTGCTGCAATTGCTGCTGCTAATACACCAGTAGAAGAAGCGCCAGCTGAAGAAGCTGCTGCATCAGACGAAGAAGAATAAATTTCTGTTATGAAATTTGATGAATATTTTAACCTTGGAGTGATCTCCAAGGTTTTTTCATTTAAGGGTGAAATTGTAGCTCGATTTGATGTAGAAGTTCCCAATTTATTTGATAACCTCAATGCTCTTTTCATTGAAGAAAAAGGAAACCTGGTCCCTTACTTTGTAGATAAAGTAGAACCACAACTCAATAGCTTTGTTCGAATAAAATTTCGTGGTATTGATACACAAGACCAAGCCAAGAAACTTTTGAAGTGTGAACTATTCCTTCCTGATAACCTTTTACCTAAACTGAGTGAAGACGAATTCTACTTTCATGAAATAGTTGGTTTCACAGCTTTTGATGAAGAAGACAAAGAAGTAGGGAAAATTGTTGAAGTATATGATTTNCCNAACAATCCAGTAGCTGAGATTTTGATAGATGGAAAAGAAGTTCTTGTACCTCTCAACTTAATGATAGAATTGGATAAAAAGAATCAAAAAATCTATATTGAGATTCCTGAGGGGTTGGTAGATTTGTAGGAATTATTTTACACTTTTTTTAACGTGTCTTCCTGAACTTGATTCAGGATCTCTCAAAGAATATTTCACGATTAATTCAATTGGCAATATTTCAATGAATAAAGATTCTGAATCCAGTTCAGAATGACAAATGAAAAACACTAGTAACAATGTCCACATTCCATTTCAAACAATTCTCTGTACAGAACGAGAAAAGTGCTATGAAAGTAAATACCGATTCGGTGTTACTTGGAGCTTGGGCAGAAATTTCTGAAGACACAAAAACTGGATTGGACATTGGTTCTGGAACCGGAATATTGGCCTTAATGATTGCTCAAAGAAACCCAAATATTGAGTTGATTGGAATTGAAATAGAGAAAAATGCTTTCGAAGAGTCTAAATTCAATTTTGAAAACTCTCCTTATTATCACAGACTTAAAGCCGTAAATTTACCTTTGCAAAAGTTTGCTCCAGACAATAAATTGGACTTAATTATTTCCAATCCACCCTATTTTGAGAATGACTTGAAAAATGAGGATAAAAACAAAAAAACAGCTCGTCATACAGATTCTCTTTCATTTAAAGAATTAATAAATTTTGTAGAAAACAACCTTTCACAAAAAGGAAAATTCAGTTTAATCCTTCCCTTTACCGAGAGTGATATTTTTAGAAGACTCACAAAAAACTCATCTTTATTTTTGAATAAAATAGCATTAATAAAACCGAATGAAAACAAAAAAGTGAATCGAGTAATGATGTGTTTTGGTAAAGAAAAATCGATATTAAAAGAAGAAGAATTCTGTGTTTACCAGTCGCAAAGAATTTATTCGAAAGAGCACCACGAACTCACCAAAGAATTTTATTTAGATAAATAACAATTGTATTCGATTGGTAGATTATTTCCCTACATTTACTTCATAATTCTGTGACAGAATGACACTACAACAGAAATTTTTTCAGAAAGAAAATGTAGATTTTTGTCATTCGAGCGGTTGGCACAAAAAGTGCTTATCGGTTATCAGTATTTTTAATTAAGTATTAACCTAAAAAATTTAAAATTATGTCAGTAAACATCAAACCTCTATCGGATAGAGTTGTGATAGAACCAGTTCCGGTAGAAGAAAAAACAGCTTCTGGAATTATTATACCAGATGCATCAAAAGAAAAACCATTGAAAGGAAAAGTTGTAGCGGCTGGACCAGGAAAAGTGGACGAGCCAATGACTGTAAAGTCAGGAGATACTGTTTTGTACGGTCAATATTCAGGCACTGAAGTAAAATTAGACGGAACAACTTACCTCATCATGAGAGAAGCCGATATCTTTGGAATTTTAAACTAATCATTAAAAAAAATTATAAAAAATGGCAAAGCAAATCACATTTGACTTAGAAGCTAGAGAAAGCCTTAAAAAAGGAATTGACAAACTAGCAAACGCAGTAAAAGTAACTCTAGGACCTAGAGGAAGAAATGTAGTAATCGACAAGAAATTTGGAGCTCCACACATCACAAAAGATGGAGTTTCGGTAGCGAAAGAAATCGAATTGAGCGACCCAGTTGAAAACATGGGAGCACAAATGGTAAAGGAAGTTGCTTCAAGAACTGCTGAACTTGCAGGAGATGGAACAACAACAGCTACTGTATTGGCTCAATCTATAATCAATACGGGACTAAAAAGTTTAGTAGCTGGTGCAAATCCAATGGATTTGAAAAGAGGAATAGACAAAGGAGTTGAGGCTATCATTAAAGAAATGGCTGGCTTTTCAGAAGCAGTTGGGGCAGACAATAAGAAAATTGAGCAAGTTGCNACNGTTTCGGCNAACAACGANAAAGAAATTGGAGCTTTGATTGCAGAAGCAATGAAAAAAGTAACCAAAGAAGGTGTAATAACTGTAGAAGAAGCGAAAGGAACTGAAACTTATGTAGAGGTTGTAGAAGGAATGCAATTCGACAGAGGATATTTATCTCCTTATTTTGTGACAGATGCTGAAAAAATGATCACTGAATATGACAATCCATACATCTTAATTTACGACAAAAAGATTTCGAACATTCAGGACATCGTGCCGATTTTGGAAGCGGTAGTTGGAACTGGAAGACCTTTAATTATTGTGGCAGAAGACATCGAGTCTCAAGCATTAGGATTATTGGTTGTAAACAGATTGAGAGGTCAAATGAAAGTAGCTGCTGTGAAAGCTCCTGGTTTTGGAGACAGAAGAAAAGCTATGTTGGACGATATCGCAATCTTGACTGGAGGAACAGTTATCTCGGAAGAAACTGGATTAACTTTGGCCAACACTACGCTTGAAATGTTAGGTTCTGCTGATAAAATTGAAATTGATAAGGACAATACAACCATTATCAATGGAGCAGGAAAGAAAGATGATATTTCGGCAAGAGTAGGACAGATAAAAGCTCAAATAGAATCTACAACTTCTGATTACGACAGAGAAAAACTTCAAGAAAGACTTGCAAAATTAGCGGGTGGAGTTGCTGTGCTTTACGTGGGTGCAACTACAGAAGTAGAGATGAAAGAGAAGAAAGATAGAGTAGATGATGCACTTCACGCGACAAGAGCAGCAGTAGAAGAAGGAATCGTTCCTGGTGGTGGAGTTGCATACATCAGAGCAAGTATAGCTCTAGATTCAGTGAAAGCTGACAATGACGATGAGGCTACTGGCATTGCAATTATCAGAAGAGCTATTGAAGAACCATTGAGACAAATTGTTTCTAATGCAGGTGGAGAAGGATCTGTTGTGGTTCANAAGGTAAAAGAAGGAAAAAANGACTTCGGATACAACGCAAGAGCAGATAAATACGAAAACCTACTGAAATCTGGAGTTATTGATCCTGCAAAAGTAAGTAGAGTTGCCCTTGAGAATGCTGCATCTATCGCAAGTATGTTGTTAACCACAGAATGTGTGATTACAGATATTCCTGAGAAAGAAGACGATCATCACCACGCTGCTCCACCAATGGGAGGAATGCCAGGAATGATGTAGATTTCGATACAATTTTTTCTTGAAAAAAGAAAAAACCACTTAATCTGACAGATTAGATTCTGTTCATTGATAAACAAATTAAAACCCGAATTTCAGAAATGAGATTCGGGTTTTTTATTAAAAATAATATGAATCTTCAACTATTTTTGTGCTAATTTATTATATTTATGCTTAATTAGTATAGTTTTATGAATTCTTGTCCAAATTGCTCCTCAGAATCTTACATCAAAAGCGGAATAGTAAATAATCGTCAGCGCTTTAAATGCAAAGAATGTAGCTATTATTTTAGCGTAAACAAACTAGGGAAGCAAATTGACGACTATTATGTCAACAAAGCTCTTCAACTCTACCTTGAAGGCTTAACATACCGAGAAATTGAACGAATTTTAGGGATTTCACACGTCACAGTTCTCAATTGGGTAAAAAAATACAACATTAAGCGCCCATCCAATACAAATTACCATCCAACCTACAAAATTCTAAACGCTAATGAACTAGCTATTTATTTTCAAAAAAAAGAAAATTTATCGGGGGCAGGAGTTGTTGTTACTGAACTTGGAGATAAATTTATGCTCATTAAATGGGAACGATTTAGAGAATAAATATAGTTAATTAACAAAAAGCTATAGTTGTTTTTATTTCAAGACATTTTGTTAATAGTTTAGTTCTGCACACAAGACCTAATTTATTAACCATAAAAACAAAAATGTCTTATGAAAAAACTATTACTTCTAATGAGTTGCGGAGTCTTTCTCTCTTCTCATTATTCTTATTCACAAGGATCTCCAGACTATGAAGGAGGTTACAAAATTAAATTTGATGAATCGGGTAAAAAATACCTTCGATTCATTTCATGGGCACAAGTTCAAGCAAATTACGATGAATTTGTTGCTCCCAATCAAAGTCAGCTAAGCTTCAATCTTAGGAGAGCGCGTGTACTTATGTACTCACAAATTACTGATAAATTCTTGATTTTATCCCATTTTGGACTGAACAGTCTGAATGCAAACAACATGAGTCCAATAGGAACTGGCGATAGATCTCAGCTTTTCTTCCACGATTTTTGGGGACAATATAACATTGCAAAAAACCACACAGTTGGAGCTGGATTGCATTATTTCAATGGAATATCAAGATTAAATAACCAAAGTACATTGAATATGTTGACGCTAGANAATAATCGTCAATCTTGGAGTACAATTGGTTTGTCTGATCAATTTGCTCGTCATTTAGGANTTTTCGGAAAAGGAAANTTTGGTAAATTACAATACCGTGTTGCTATCAATGATGCAATGACTAATTCATTAGACACCAGAACTCCGGACACTTCTGGAACCGCTGTTTATGGCGGAAAAAGACTGCTTGGTTCAGCTACAGCAGGATTTGCCTATGCTGGATACTTCGAGTACAATTTCTTGGATCAAGAATCAAACTTTTTGCCTTACAAAGTAGGAAGCTACCTTGGAGCTAAACGAATTTTTAATGTTGGAGCAGGTTTTCATCTTCACCCAAATGGTTCTGCAGCATCAGATTCTGCAGGAAATGTAAGTGGAGAAAATGTCGCACTATTTGCNGTGGATGCTTTTTATGAAGCTCCAGTTGGGAACAAAAATGCAGCNATCACAGCCTACGGAACTGTTCAGTTTAATGACTACGGGACAGATTATTTGTTCAGCGCTTACGGAACCGGAACTATGATTTACGGTCATGTTGGGTATCTATTACCGGGAGACAAATCGAAAACAAGATTTCAGCCCTACGTATCTTACGGAAATCATTCGTATGATGCATCTTCTGAGAACAGAACAACAATGGGATTTGGAATAAATGCTTACTTGAACGGTCACAATTCTAAACTTACATTGGAATATCAAAAACAAGAATTTGGAGCATCTCAATCGGGAACAGTAAGGCTTCAGGCAATGATTTATTTATAAAAACAAACCACAATGGACGATAAAAAACAACAACACGCCAAAGCCTATTGGAAAGAAAACTTAAGGTATCTTATCATTCTTTTAGCAGTATGGTTTTCTGTTTCCTTCTTGGCAGGGATAATTTTTAAAGATGCCCTTGATAGCATCAGATTGGGAGGATTCAAACTAGGTTTCTGGTTCGCACAGCAAGGTTCAATTTACGTATTTGTAATCCTAATATTTGTTTATGTAAGGCTTATGAATGGACTGGACAAGAAATACGGATTTGACGACTAAAAAACTATTAATTAACTATTTAAAACTATAATATTATGAGCGTAGAAGTATGGACGTGGATAATGGTAGGAGCAACATTTGCCCTTTATTTCGGAATCTCGATTTGGGCAAGAGCAGGATCTACCAAAGANTTTTATATCGCAGGTGGTGGAGTTTCACCACTTGCAAATGGAATGGCAACAGCAGCCGATTGGATGAGTGCCGCCTCGTTTATCTCAATGGCAGGATTAATTTCCTTTATGGGATATGACGGATCTGTTTTCCTAATGGGATGGACTGGTGGATATGTGCTTTTGGCCTTACTACTTGCCCCCTATCTTAGGAAATTTGGGAAATTTACAGTTCCCGATTTTATTGGAGACAGGTATTATTCTAACACAGCAAGAACCGTAGCAGTAATTTGTGCACTTATTGTTTCATTTACTTATGTAGCAGGACAAATGAGAGGAGTAGGTATTGTATTTTCTCAATTCTTGCAAGTAGATGTATCCATTGGAGTAATCATTGGAATGTCAGTAGTTTTGGTGTTCGCCTTTTTGGGAGGAATGAAAGGAATTACCTACACTCAAGTGGCTCAATATTGCGTATTGATTTTCGCATTTATGGTGCCTGCAATCTTTATTTCTTGGCAAATGACTGGGAATCCAATCCCTCAATTAGGAATGGGAGGAGAAGTTTCTGACGGGACTTATTTACTAGATAAATTAGATACTCTGCACACGGAATTAGGGTTTAAAGAATACACTTCGGGTAGCAAATCTACTTGGGATGTATTTGCTATCACTATGGCTTTGATGGCCGGAACTGCTGGTTTGCCTCACGTAATTGTAAGATTCTTTACAGTTGAAAAGGTAAAAGATGCTCGTAAATCTGCTGGATTGGCATTGTTNTTAATTGCAATTCTGTACACTGCTGCACCTGCAGTTTCTGTATTTGCAAGNACAAACTTAATCGAAACTGTAAGCGAAACAAGCTACGAAGAAATTCCACCTTGGTTCAAAAACTGGGAGAACACTGGACTAATTGCTTGGAGTGATAAAAATGGTGATGGAAAAATACAGTATGTTGCTGGAAATNCATTAGATGGAAAAAAACCAATTTTTGAATATGAGGCGAATGGAGAGTCCAAAAGAGGTGTTTTTCAAGAAAGAATTATCTCAAATCCGAATCCTGAAGAAGTAAACGAATTGTACGTGGATAGAGACATTATGGTATTGGCAAATCCAGAAATCGCCAACTTGCCAAACTGGGTAATTGCTCTAGTTGCAGCAGGTGGATTGGCAGCAGCCCTTTCAACCGCAGCAGGATTGTTATTGGTAATTTCTACGTCTATTTCTCATGATTTAATCAAGAAACAAATCAAACCAGACATCTCTGACAAAGGAGAATTACTGGCAGCAAGAGTTGCGATTGTATTTGCAATAATTGTAGCAGGTCTCTTTGGGATTTATCCTCCAGGATTTGTGGCCGCAGTAGTTGCGCTCGCCTTTGGACTAGGAGCCGCCTCGTTTTTCCCAGCTATTGTGCTCGGAATATTCGACAAGCGAATGAACAAAGAAGGTGCAATTGCCGGAATGGTAGTCGGGATTTCAATTATGTTGTTCTACATGATTCGTTACAAAACGGGACTTGTGGGAGTCATGGAACCATTGCCACAATCTGATTGGTGGTTTGGAACTTCCCCAGAAGGATTTGGAACTATCGCAATGATTATAAATATTGTAGTATCTGTAGTGGTGTCAAGATTAACTCCTGCCCCACCTCAAGATGTACAAGAAATTGTAGAAAGCATAAGAATTCCTAGTGGAGCTGGAGAAGCACAAAGCCACTAAACAGAACCTAAAGTAAAAAGTAACAGCATTGAGAAAATTCTCAATGCTGTTTTTTGGTTTAAAACAACTATATTTATTCCTTATGAAAAAAAGACACGAACAAAAATTAATAGTTTTAGCAATTGTACTAGTTGCAACTTTTAATATTCCTTTGATTCTGCTTTTTGATTCCCAACAATCTATCTGGGGCTTTCCGGCAGTCTATTTTTATGTGTTTTCTATATGGCTATCTTCTATACTTATTTCATATTTTATTTTAAAAAGACATTATGAGTAGTCTTTCGTTATTTGTTATCATTATTCTTTATCTGGGAATTCTATTTTTTTTAGCTTTCATTGCCGAAAAAAGAGCTACCAGTAAATGGGTAAACAACCCTTATATTTATACCCTTTCGTTAGCTGTATATTGTTCTGCCTGGACTTATTACGGTAGTGTGGGTGTAGCTGCTACCACTGGTATAAGCTTTTTAGCTATCTACCTAGGCCCTGTAATTGCAGCTCCTTTTTGGATTCTTATTCTCCGAAAAATAATTCGTATTTCCAAACAGCACAAAATATCTTCAATTGCTGATTTTATCTCCTTGAGGTACGGAAACAATAGATTACTTGGTGCCCTCATAACAATTGTTTGCGTNCTGGGAACTGTACCCTACATCGCACTGCAACTCAAAGCGATTTCTGAAACTTTTGAAATAATGACACACAGCGTTTCTATTGAAAAAACGAAGGTTTTCAGTGATTACACCATTTATATAGCTTTATTGATTGCGGTTTTTGCTACGTTTTTTGGTACTCAAAAAACTGATGCTTCGGAAAAGCACAAAGGAATTGTTGCCTCCGTTGCCTTCGAATCTATCATAAAACTCTTATTCTTTTTAATTGTTGGTATTTATGTCACCTTCTTTTTGTTTGGAGGCACCGAAGACATCTACAACCAAATTTCTAGTTCAGCCAATATCACGGAAATTACAACCATGAATGGATTTGAAAACGGATTCAACTGGTTTTTTACTATTTTACTTTCCTTTTTTGCAATTTTCCTACTCCCAAGGCAATTTCAGGTTTCGGTAGTAGAAAACAACAGAGAAAAACATCTCAAAAAAGCCATTTGGTTGTTTCCTCTCTACCTACTTCTGTTCAATCTATTTGTTGTTTTCATTGCATGGGGAGGTTTGATTACCTTCGGAAACTCGAATAATTCGGAGTATTTCACTTTATTACTACCACTTCAACATGGCAATTACTTTTTAGCAAGTTTGGTTTTTATTGGTGGTTTTTCTGCCGTAATTTCTATGGTGGTTGTTTCTACTCTCGCCCTGTCTACAATGGTCAGTAACAACCTAATTATTCCTTACGGGTTTTTGGACAAATTCAGTAGAAATCAGAACGATAAAAACGCACGTTATATCAAGGGAATTAGGCGTGTATCAATTTTTGTAATCATCATTGCTTCGTATTATTTCTATTTCTACTTTTCAGTTCCGCTATCACTTTATTCTATTGGATTGGTTTCCTTCGTTATAATTAGCCAGCTCGCACCCTCATTTTTCTTAGGTTTATTTTGGAATAGAGGATCATCAAAAGGAGCAATTTTTGGACTTATTGTCGGTTTTCTAGTGACCTTGTACACCCTAGTAATTCCAGTGAGCATTTCTGCTTTCACCAATTCAGATTACTTTGTAAACCAAGGACTTTTTGGTATTAATTTTCTTAAACCNTACTCGCTTTTTGGGTTAGATTTTTTATCCCCACACGCTCACGCTACTTTTTGGAGTTTGTTTTTTAATGGAATCACACTTGCTGTCATTTCTTTATCAGGAAAGGGAAATTACAGGGAAAGAAACTATGCCGAAATGTTTATTGACACCCGAAATTACTCCAAGTTGGGAGATAGCGCCCTAGTTTGGAAAGGAGAAGCTTATGTTGCCGATATAAAAAATGTTTTGACAAAATTCTTAGGATTAGCAAGAACAGAAAGAGCTCTTAGTTTATTTTTTAGAAAATATGATTTGCCGCCAGATACACAAATGGCCGATGCCAGATTAATCAATTTTTCGGAAAAACTGCTGACAGGTAGCATCGGAAGCGCCTCTTCCAAAATATTGATTGCCAATGTGGTAAAGGAAGAAGAAATAAGCTTAGTTGAAGTACTACAAATCCTTGATGAATCCAAGGAAGCGCTGGCAAGTAACAAAGCTCTGAATGAAAAAACAAACGAATTGACTCAACTCACATCCGAGCTGCAATCTGCCAATCAGGAGTTGATTTTTCAATACAAACAAAAAGATGAGTTTCTTGACACAGTAGCGCACGAACTAAAAACTCCACTAACAAGCATAAAGGCTTCTGCAGAAATTCTTCAGGATGATTTTGATGAAATGCCAGCCGAACTTAGAAATAAATTTATGGGAAATATCGAACAAGAAGTTGATCGATTATCTCGTTTGGTAAATCATATCCTGGATATCGAAAAACTAGAACACAACAGAGCCAAATTAATTTTGAAGCCAACCAACATGCTAAACACTATAGAAAAGGTGACTAGAAACTTGAGTCAATTAGCCAAAGAAAAGAATATACTATTTGAAATAGAAGATGTTAGCAGTGTTATTGCGTTGTATGACGAGGACAGAATTATTCAGGTATTAACNAATTTGGTTTCAAATTCAATTAAGTTTTCCGACAAACCAAAAGGTAAAATATCGTTTAGCTTTTCGCAAAAAGAAGACNTTTTAGAGGTTTATATTGAAGACAATAGCAAAGGAATTCCTGAAAATGACAAAAATCATGTTTTTGATAAATTTTATCAAAGTGAAAACCAAAACACACTAAAACCTAGTGGAAGTGGACTGGGACTGGCTATCTCTAAACAAATAGTGCAAAAGCATGGTGGAGAAATCTGGTTGGAAAAAACAAACAATGAAGGTTCTATTTTTGTATTTTCGTTGCCTTTTAACTAACTTGTGAAGGATAAAGTGATGAAGAAAATTTTAATTGTAGATGACGAGCCAAATATAGTAATGTCACTTGAGTACACCTTTAAGAAAAAAGGGTTTCAAGTATTCATTGCAAGAGACGGAAGCGAAGCTCTGGAACTCTTAGAAAACAACATTCCTGACATAATTGTCCTGGATGTAATGATGCCCAAAGTAGATGGTTATCAGACAATTAAAAAAATAAAAGAGAATGAAAAACTGAAAGAAACAAAAGTTATTTTTCTTTCTGCAAAAAACAAAACTTCTGATGTAGAGAAAGGGCTGCAATTAGGAGCTGATAAATATTTATTAAAACCCTTTTCTGTAAAAAAACTAGTTTCAGAAGTAGATGAACTATTAGGTTAAGAATTAGGACTTGTGTGCAAACAAACCTTATTTTAATTTAATAAACCATGAAAACGAAATTATCCTTCAGTCCGCTTGCATCTGATATTATTATCAGTGCTTATATTCTTATTACCCTTATTTATCGGTTCCAATTAGAGAACACCGCTAACATCAGTACATTAAACTCTGTCATTTTGGGACTCAGTTTTATAATGATAATTTGGGTGTTAATTAAGCTAAAAGTGCTTAATCCAAATTGGTTTGGCTTGATTCAATCTAAAAATATTTCGAAATGAAATATCTAGATTTTTACAAAGAAAGCATCGTCAATCCTTTGCAATTTTGGCAAAAGCAATCTCAGGAATTAGATTGGTTTGTANAGCCTACAAGGGTGTTGGATAAAGATATCCATAATTATGATCAATGGTTTTCTGACGGAAAAGTGAACATGAGTTATTTGTGCATCGACAAGCATATTGCAGATGGATTTGGAGATGAAACTGCGGTAATATATGATTCGCCAGTTACACAAACGAAAGAATTTATTTCGTTCCATAAATTGCATGAGGAAGTATCCAAACTTGCAGGTGGATTGAAAGAATTGGGAGTTGGTATAGGTGATACCGTAATCATTTATATGCCAATGATTCCGCAGGCTATGTTTGCCATGCTTGCTTGTGCAAGAATTGGAGCAATTCACTCTGTAGTTTTTGGCGGTTTTGCACCTCATGAATTGGCGGTAAGAATTGACGATTGTAAGCCCAAAGTTATAATCACTGCAACGAACGGAATAGAGATAGAAAAGATTATTCCCTACAAACCTTTTGTAGATAAAGCGATTGAAGAATGTATTCACAAGCCAGAAAAAGTAATTTTATTCGACAGAAAGCAAAATGTATCTTTTGAAACAAAAGAACGAGACATTGATTATGAAACGCTAGTAAACAATGCGCAGAGCATTGAGCCTATTTCGCTTTCGTCAACTCACCCTTTGTACATTTTATATACTTCGGGAACTACCGGAAAACCAAAAGGAATACTAAGAGATACAGGAGGATATGCTACCGCTCTTAAATTTTCTATGAAATACGTTTACGGGATGAATCCTGGCGAAGTATATTGGGCGGCCAGCGATGTGGGATGGGTTGTGGGACATAGCTATATAGTTTATGGTCCGTTACTGAATAGGAACACAACCATTATTTTCGAAGGAAAACCTATTCGTACTCCAGATGCTTCTACATTTTGGAGAGTTATAAGTGAGCACAGAGTATCGGCAATGTTTACAGCTCCCACAGCAATAAGAGCAATTAAAAAAGAAGATCCGAACGGAAATTTCATAAAAAAAAATGACTTGTCTTGCCTAAAATATCAGTTTTTGGCAGGCGAAAGATGTGATGCTGCCACTTTGCAATGGACCCAAGAAAAACTGGGAATACCAGTTATAGATCACTGGTGGCAAACCGAGTCGGGATGGGCAATGATAGCGAACATGGTAGGTGTAAATTTACTACCTGTAAAACCTGGTTCGGCTACTCTCCCAGTATCAGGATATGACATTCAGATTCTGAATGAGCAAGGTGATATTTTAGAGCAAGATTCGGAAGGTTATGTAGCTGTAAAACTTCCTCTACCTCCAGGAACTTTGATGAACCTTTGGGGAAATCCAGAGCGATTCAAAAGTGCTTACTTGGATAAGTTTCCAGGTTACTATTTTTCTGGTGATGGTGGTTACAAAGATGAGGACGGTTATGTGTTTATTACCGGAAGAGTGGATGATGTGATTAATGTAGCGGGACATAGGTTGTCTACGGCAGATATGGAAGAAATAGTTTTTTCCCACAAATCGGTTGCAGAATGTGCTGTGTTTGGAATCAATTGTTCGCTCAAAGGTCAAAAACCGATGGCTTTGATTGTTTTAAAGTCCGATTTGGCGAAAACCGAAAAAGAAATTCAAAGTGAAATAATTGCAGAAGTAAGAACAGTGATTGGAGCTGTAGCTTCGTTTAGGGATGTTTTGGTGGTTCAAAGATTACCAAAAACACGCTCGGGAAAAATCCTGCGTAAACTGCTGCGAAACATTGCCGATGAAATTCAATACAACATTCCATCTACAATTGATGACGTTACTATTATCGAAGAAATAAAAGAAATATATAAATTTAACAAAGTAGGAATACACTAAAATAAAAACAATGAGTAATTACCACATAAAACACCTAGAAGAATATTACAAAGTATACAGAAAATCGGTTCGTGAGCCAGAATTGTTTTGGGAAGAAATTGCCGAGGAGCATTTTAGTTGGAGAAAAAGATGGGACAAAGTGCTGGATTGGGATTTTTCTAAACCAGAAATCAAATGGTTTGAAGGAGCCAAATTGAACATAACAGAAAACTGTATTGACAGGCATTTGAGAACAAAAGGAGACCAAACTGCCATTTTATTTGAGCCAAATAACCCCGCAGACGGACCCGAACATATTACTTACCGTGACTTACATGAAAGAGTAAACAAACTAGCCAATGTGCTAAAATCTCAAGGGATTAAAAAAGGAGATCGAGTTTGTATTTACTTACCAATGATTCCTGAATTAGCTGTTTCTCTATTGGCTTGTGCTCGTATTGGTGCCATTCACTCTGTTGTTTTTGCCGGATTTTCATCTTCTGCTTTGGCTTCAAGGATAAACGATAGCGAATGTAAACTTGTTATTACTTCGGATGGATCTTACCGTGGAGCAAAAACTATCGACCTGAAAGGGATAGTTGATGAAGCCTTGGAAACCTGCGCTTGCACCACTCATGTGCTTGTGGTAAAAAGAATAAATTCGGAAATAAACATGAAACCAGGAAGAGACCAATGGCTCGCTCCTTTGCTAGAAAATGCATCTAAAGAGTGTGAACCTGAAGTAATGGATGCGGAAGATCCTTTGTTTATTTTATATACATCTGGATCAACGGGATCGCCAAAAGGAATGGTTCATACAACTGCCGGTTATATGGTTTACACGGCTTATACTTTCAAAAATGTATTTCAATACAGACCAGGAGATGTGTATTGGTGTACAGCGGATATTGGCTGGATTACAGGACACAGTTACATTGTGTACGGACCTTTAGCAAACGGTGCAACCACAATCATGTTTGAGGGTGTGCCAAGTTACCCTGATTTCGGAAGGTTTTGGGAGATTGTTGAAAAACATAAAGTAACTCAATTTTACACCGCTCCTACCGCAATTAGAGCTTTGGCCAAAGAAAACCTGGACTATGTAAACAAGTATGATTTATCTTCTTTGAAGGTTCTTGGGTCTGTGGGTGAACCAATTAACGAAGAAGCTTGGCACTGGTACAACGACAACATTGGAAAACAAAAAAGTCCTATTGTAGATTCTTGGTGGCAAACCGAAACCGGAGGAATCATGATATCTCCCTTGCCTTACGTTACTCCCACAATCCCAACCTATGCTACTTTGCCTTTCCCGGGAATACAGCCTGCCTTAATGGACGAAAACGGGAAAGAGCTAACAGACAACCAAGTAGAAGGAAGGTTGTGTATTAAGTTTCCTTGGCCTAGTATTGCCCGAACAATTTGGGGAAATCACGAACGGTACAAAGACACTTATTTTTCTGCATACAATGATAAATATTTCACAGGAGATGGAGCTTTGAGGGATGCCGTGGGCTATTACCGAATTACGGGAAGAGTAGATGATGTGATCATAGTTTCTGGACACAACTTAGGAACTGCGCCAATTGAAGATGCTATAAATGAGCATCCGGCTGTGGCAGAATCCGCAATTGTGGGATATCCTCATGATGTAAAAGGAAATGCGCTTTACGGTTACATTACCTTAAAAGAAACCGGAGAAGGCAGAGACCACGATAATTTAAGAAAAGAAATAAATCAATTGATTACAGATAGAATTGGACCTATTGCAAAACTGAATAAAATACAGTTTACCAATGGATTGCCTAAAACACGTTCTGGGAAAATTATGCGTAGAATCCTGAGAAAAATTGCAGGAAAAGATACTGGAAACCTTGGAGATATTTCTACTTTACTTAATCCAGAATGCGTTAAGGAGATTATGGATGAGGCTTTGTAGAGAAATTATTGCTACCTATAAACACTACTTTTTGATCCTCTTACACAGAGTAACAGAAGTGGTGTTTATTTTTACATGAAAGAATTAACTCACTTCACCAACCCCGGAAAATCTTTCTTAAATCTATTCAATCTTGGAACAGAAACCGCGCGAATGTATGAATGATTGGGATGAAGTTTTTCATAGTCTTGGTGGTAACTTTCTCCCATCCAAAATTTCTTGAATTGAGTAACCTCAGCAGCAGGCTTTAATCCCTGAGATTTTAATTCAGCTACTTTTGCTTCTATAATTGCCTTCTCCTTGGCATCCGAATAAAATGCAATCGTTCTGTATTGGCTTCCATTATCTGGTCCCTGACCATTTACTTGCTCTATATTTTGTGTTCCGTAAAAAATATCGACCAATTCCTTGAAACTGATGATAGATGAATCGTAAATAACCTGAACTGCCTCAGCATGACCGGTTTTGCCTGTGTTGGATAATTCGTAAGTAGGGTTTTTTGTGTGACCTCCAGAATAACCAGAAAACACCTCTTTCACTCCTTTTGTATGCTCGTAAATAGCTTCCACACACCAAAAACATCCGCTCGCAAAATGAGCTTTTGTTAGCTTGTCTGGATTAAGATACACTGATTCTTTGGGCGCGTCTTCACTCATTTCTTCTGTCTCTGGTTGATTAAAAATCTCTGAATTCAGATCTTCGGTATTACCTGCTTCTGATTGAACCTTACTAGAGTTACAAGCCAATAAAGTAAATAATGAGAAGGTGGTCGCGATTAAAATTTTCATAATATTTAATTTGTTGAAGTTGAAAAACGAATGTAATCTATAATTCTTACTAATTCTGATTAATATTTTTTGAGAAATAACCTTATTTCAGTATTTAGTTGCATATACAACTATATTGTGTTTACATTTACACTGTGAAAGAAAAAACCAACATAGAATTCAAAAACTCTCTCGGTCCTTGGTTTGGGAGAACTATGAAGGTAATTGATGAAAAAATTGAGGAAATACTTTCGGAAAACCATATTGATTTGAGCAAAATGCAATTTATTATACTCAAAAATATTGAAGAAAAAGATGGTATTTACCAAAATGAATTAGCTCTATTTTCTAAAAGAAATAAATCTACCCTCACAAGAATGATAAATACCTTGATAAAAAAAGGATATATCTCCAGGTACCCATCCAAAAAGGACAAAAGAAAAAACCATATTTACCTTACTCCTTCAGGAAAAAAAATTATACATAAAGCAACTCCTCATTTCCACTTGATCGCCCTTTTGGTAGAAAAAAATCTAACAAAAGAAGAAATAGAAATGACAAAAAATATTTTTAAAAAAATCCAAACAAATATTACAGGTTCAGTTGTGGGACCAATGATTTAAAATAGAAACTATGAAAAAAACAATTCAAATTCCATTGGCAATTGGTATTATTTTAGTCGCAATTGGTGTGAAAAAACTAATGGATAGCAGTAAAAAAATACCTGAGAAAAAAACTGAAAAAACCATAAAACTAGTGACAACTCAGCTTGTGAAAAACGGGACTTTACCTGTGCAAATAAAAAGCACAGGGTCAATTTTAGCTAAAGAAAGAACTGTTCTATATTCTGAAGTGCAAGGAGTTTTTCAGCAGACTTCAAGATCCTTTAAACCTGGTGTTTCTTATGGAGCCGGACAAACATTAATTCAGATCAACAATTCCGAATTTGCTGCTTCAGTAAAATCTCAAAGAATCAACTTCAAAAGCTTGATTACCGGCACTTTGGCAGATATTCAGTTTGATTATCCAAACGAACTTTCGACATGGAAAAACTACGTAAATTCTATTTCTTCGGAAAAATCCTTACCTAGTTTGCCTAAAACTTCAAACGATAATTTTTCCAATTATTTATCTGGAAAAGGAATTCTTACCAATTATTATTCCATCAAAAACCTAGAAACTCGATTGGCAAAATATACCATTTCAGCTCCCTTTACTGGAGTACTGGTGCAAGCAAATATTACTCCTGGAACCTTGGTTTCTCCTGGTCAAAAACTAGGCGAATTTATCAAAACAGGAGTGTACGAATTGGAACTGAATGTAAACGCAAGCCTTTCGGACTTTTTGAAAATAGGAAAAAAAGTTTCTCTTTTTACTACCGATAAATCTTCTCATTATGAGGGAACAGTAACTCGGATAAATTCACAAATTGATAGAGCCTCACAAACCGTTCAGCTTTTTGTGGAAGTAAAATCAACTGAGCTCCATGAAGGAGAATATTTGCAGGCCGAAATCACAGCCCAAAATGTGGACAACGTTTATGAAATCACAAGGAATCTTATCATAGACGAAAACCATGTATTTATTTTACAAGACAGCGTGCTGCACAAACAACCGATTACTATTGTTCATGCCAATGAAAAATCTCTAATTGTAAAAGGACTAGAAAACTCCTCGCAACTCATATCTACCCCAGTTTCGGGAGGATACGAAGGAATGAAAGTATCAGTACAAAACTAATTGGACAAACAACTTTAGAATGAAAAATTTACTCGCCTATTTTATAAAATACCCTATTGCTGGATGGATTATCGTAATAGGATTTATCTTGTTTGGTTACTTTGGGTTTACCACACTTACATCCTCTTTTTTCCCTTTATCGGAGTCTCGTATCATTACTGTAAAACTTGCTTATCCGGGAGCTTCTCCCCAAGAAATGGAAGAAGGCGTGGTGCTAAAAATTGAAGATAACTTAAAAGGAATTGAAGGAATAGACCGAGTTACCTCAAAATCTTACGAAAATTCGGCTGCTGTAACCATCGAAACTTTCAAAGGCTACGATACCGATATTATACTTGCCGAAGTAAAAAATGCGGTAGACAAGGTACCGAGCTTTCCTTCTGGAATGGAGCCTCCGTTAATTGCCAAACAAGAAGCTACTCGCCAAACTATTACATTTGCAGTTAGTGGAAACAGCGTTCCCTTAACTGTTCTCAAACAAAAAGCCCAGTCTATAGAAAAAGAGTTGCTCCGTATGAATGGAATTTCTCAGGTTTCTATCAGTGGTTTTCCCGATGAAGAAATAGAGATTGCAGTAACCGAAACAGGACTTAGAGCATACGGATTAAGTTTTCAGCAAGTTGCAACTGCTGTGGCAAAAAACAGCTTGATTACTACGGGTGGTTCCATAAAAACTGAGGCAGAAGAGTACCTAATTAGAGCGAGTAATAGAGCTTATTACGCAAAAGATTTAGAAAACATTGTTATAAAATCTACACCAAACGGGAATGTAGTTTTGCTAAAAGAAGTAGCCACTCTTCGCGACAAATTCAACGAAAATCCGAATGGGCTATATTTCAATGGAGATAAAGCGGTAAATATTACTGTTCAAAACACCAACAGTGAAGATTTGATTTCTACAGCTGAGAAAGTAAAAGTATACATCGCAGAATACAACTTGGCTTCGCCCGATGTGGAGCTAAATGTCACTTCGGATTCATCTATTACTTTGACCCAAAGAACGGATCTTTTGCTAGAAAATGCACTCGTTGGAATGTTATTGGTTTTACTTATTCTTTCGATATTCTTAAAACCAAGAATTGCCATGTGGGTAGCTTTTGGATTGCCTATTTCTTTCTTGGGAATGTTTGCAATTGCGGGTCAATTTGATGTTACTATCAATGTTTTGTCCTTGTTTGCGATGATTGTTGTAATAGGAATTTTAGTAGATGACGGCATTGTAATTGCAGAAAATATTTTCTCGCATCACGAGAGAGGAAAATCTCCCATTCGTGCCGCAATTGATGGAACCTTGGAGGTAATTCCACCTATTATTTCGGCAATTCTCACTACTATGTTGGCATTTTCTACTTTCTTGTTTTTAGATGGAAGAATTGGAGAGTTTTTTGGAGAAGTTTCTGTCATTGTATTGATTACCCTCTCCGTTTCACTGATCGAGGCACTTATTATTTTACCCTCGCACATAGCTCATTCTAAGACCATACAAAAGGGAACAAAACCCTACAAATTCAACTTAAAAGCTGAGCAGTTCATGAACTACCTCAGAGACAATTTGTACGAGCCTGTTCTTAATTTTTTCTTGAAATATAAGTTGATTGGCTTTGCAATTATGCTTGGGCTGCTCATTATTACAATTGGTGGGATTGGAAGTGGAATAATTAGAACTACTTTCTTTCCACAAATTGCCAGCGACAGGGTACAAATTACTTTGAATATGCCACAAGGTACAAACGAAAATGTTACCGATTCTTTGATTACCAATTTGGAACAAAGCGTATGGCAAGTGAATGACAAATTCATTGAAAAACAAGGAGACTCTGTCGTGTTAAATGTCATCAAAACAATAGGCCCTGGATCCTCTGTTGCTTCGCTTACGGTCAATCTTCTTCAGGGAGAGTTGAGATCCATTTCATCGCCAGAAATCACAAATGCCATTCAGGATACAGCAGACGAAATTATTGGTGCCGAAAGTTTAGTATTTGGCTCAGGAGCTGTTTTTGGAGGTTCGCCTATTGCCGTATCTCTTTTGGGAAACAACATCAATGAAATAAAAGCTGCCAAGCTGGAACTAAAAGATGCTCTTTCGCAATTGGATGGAATAAAAGATATTACAGATAATGATCCGCAAGGAATAAAAGAAATTACGGTACACTTAAAACCAAATGCCTACTTACTTGGATTTACATTAAATGATGTAATGAGCCAGGTTCGAAGTGCCTTTTTTGGCGCTCAAGCACAAAGGTTTCAGAGAGGAGAAGACGAAATAAAGGTTTGGGTAAGGTATGATGAAAAAGAAAGAAAATCGATTGCTAATTTGGACAACATGCAACTCGTATCATTAACGGGAGAAAGAGTTCCGTTTTCAGAAATTGCGACTTACAACATAGCTCGTGGCGAAATCTCTATCAACCACTTGGAGGGACAAAGAGAAATACAAGTAAAGGCCGATTTGGTAGACCCAAAAGCCAGTGCCACAGAATACATGAATACGGTAAAAAAGGAAATTATTCCAGAAATTTTGGCTAAATACACCTCTGTTACACCACTTTATGAAGGACAAAACAGAGAGGCCGTGAAAACACAAAACTCGCTCAACCCAACAGGATGGATTATTTTGGTATTTATCTACATCGTTATCGCTTTTACTTTCCGAAGCTATAGCCAACCTTTCGTCCTTATTGCACTTGTTCCTTTTAGTCTAATAGGAATAGGATGGGGACATTGGCTTCATGGATTTTCGATTAATATTTTGTCGGGATTAGGAATCATAGCCTTGATAGGGATAATGGTAAACGATGGGTTAGTTTTGATTAGCAAGTTCAATTCAAACCTAAAGCTTGGGATGAAATTTGACGATGCCTTAGCCGAAGCATGTAAATCGAGATTTAGAGCGATTTTCCTTACCACAATAACAACGGTAGCAGGACTTGCTCCTCTTATTTTTGAGAAAAGTTTACAAGCACAATTCTTAATTCCAATGGCTATTTCTATCGTTTACGGAATTATTATAGCAACAGTGCTTACCCTACTCCTATTGCCTATTTTCTTGTCAACGGTAAATAGCCTTAAAGTCGGAATACTCTGGTTTTGGAATTCCGAGGAATGGGCTTTTTGGAATACCGAAAAACCAAGTTATGAATCAGTAGAAAGAGCTGTAAAAGAACTATCAGCAGAACACGAAGAGGAAGAATAAAAATTCTTTTTTAAAAAGAAATGATATCTCATAAAAATATTGAAAATGAAACATCTAGTTAACTTTATAAAACTCTCCTTTATACTTCCAGTAATAGGAATCTCTCAAGAAAAAATGAGTGTGGAAGATGCCATATCTTTGGCATTAAAAAATAACTTTGACATACAGTTGGCCGAAAACTCAATTTTGCAAGCCGAAAACAACAAGAGTATTTACAATACTGGGTTTTTACCCATTGCCACAGCTAGTGCAGATGGAAGGTACAGCACATCCAATGCGAAGATTATCGACCAACAAGGAAACGAAAGAAGTATAGATGCTGTTGAAACGAAAGGATATGGAGGTTCTGTAGGACTAAACTACCTGCTTTTCAATGGAGGAGCTAGGAAATACAATTATGATAAATTAAAAAACTTGTATGCTTTATCCTCCCTGCAAAGAAAAACACAAATAGAAAATACCCTGATAGAAGTCTACACCACTTTTTACAATGTTGCTCGAAATCAGGAACAATTAAAAACTGTGGAAGAGGCGTTCCAAATTTCGAAAGAGAGATTGGAAAGAGTATCCGCACAACGAAAATTCGGGCAACAAACAACTCTTGATGTATTAAACGCAAAAGTAGACGCGAACAAAGACAGCATAAACCTGCTGAATGTGGCTGTGCTTGTAGAAAACAACATGAGAAACCTCAACTATTTATTGGGCAGAGATATCAATACTGCTTTTGATGCCCAGGCCGATGTTGTATTGGACGAAGAGGTGTCTTATTTGGAATTGAAAGAGCAGCTCAAAACGAATAACAATGAGTTGAAACAAATAGAAATCAATCAATCTATTTCGCAACAAGATTTGAGAATAAACCAAGCGGGATGGCTACCTAGTGTATCTACCAATGTATCTTATGGATTGAACTACAGCGACAATGGTCCTGCAGGATTTTTGGCTGAGCAACAGACTACTGGAATAAATGCTGGGATAAACCTGAGTTGGAATATTTTTGATGGAGGAGCTACCAAAGTTAGAGTTCAAAATGCTAAGATTGCGATGAAAACTCAAGGGCTGAATCAGCAAAAAATTCAATTGAATCTCGAAAATCAATTGGCGAAATTTTGGGCTGAATACAATACTCAAAAAGCAATCATTGAAAACGAAAAAATAAACGTTGAAATAAGCAATCTAAACTTCCTGAAATCGAAAGAGTTATTCAACTTAGGCAGAGTTTCTTCCTTGGATTTTAGGCAGGCGCAACTCAACTTAATTAACACCAAGCTCAATTTACTCAACGCTCAATACAATGCAAAAATAGCTGAGCTACAGCTCAAAAAGTTTGCAGGTCTATTAAACAATTAATCTGATTTTTCTAACAACCTAGTTGATTTTTGTTTAAATTTAAAAGAATCAAAAAAAATCAAGGTTATGAAAAAAATTTACTTCTTGCTATTCATGCTAAGTGCTGGACAACTATTTGGACAAATAGTTAATCAAAATATTCCTAGCGTTTTAGGGGCAACATCCACCTTAAGGGCTCCGAATGGGACTAGTGCACACACATCCATAAGGGCGCATTACATGATTTATCCTGCCGATTTAACCGCATTACCCAGTGGAGCTCAAATCGTTTCTGCGGGATTTGTTTATATAAATGGATGCAACACCAACGCATCAGGAAACCTGAAGTTCTACATGGAAAATAGCACAGCAACTTCCAATACCAAGTCGACTACATAGACTACCGCCATCACAGGAATGGATACTGTATATGACGGGACCTACAATATTCCTGTCTCAACAACAGGAGTTACATCTTCTTTTGTCCTCAGCGATACTTTTACTTATGCAGGAAATGGAATTCAAATTGCTTATGATTATTTAGGAACAACCTTTGCCACCACAGCTGCAACCTACGATTGTAACAATTCCGTTTCAGGTGATTTAAAACTCGTCACTTCTTCAACAACAACACCAGGAGCTGTATTGACAGGGTCCTCAAGCTGGAGACCCGGGATATATATCGGATATATCAATCCCTTTACCAATGATTTGGCAGTTGAGTTCATTACCCTAAACCAAGGACACCATAACAAGGTGTACGATACTACTCAATCCATTTCAGGAACAATTACCAACAATTCGATTGGAGCTCTAACCTCTGTTCCTGTAAGTTTGGATATCACAGGAGCCAATCCTTCTTTCAGTACTCAAACTATTGCCACTATTGCAGCAGGAAGTTCTCTAATTGTTACTTTCACTGGTTTATCTGCCGCTAATAGCGGAATTCAACAAATAAAACTATCTGTTCCTAGCGATCAATTTACTGCTAACGATTCAGTTATTAAAATACAATCCATAAATTGTGATACAATCAGCTGGGCAGATAATTCTGTGCCATACACAGCCATTGGTTTTAATACTGGTTCAGGAATCCTTGCTGCCAAACATACAGGAAGCTCCATGAGGAACACGACAATTAAATCGATCTATGTGAACATAGACGGAAATACAAACATTACTGGAAATCAATTACAAGCAGTGTTACTCGATACAGGAGGAACCATAATCGATTCATCGGCTATTATAACAGTTACTGCTGGTCAATTGAATACCAGAGTAAATATGCCCCTAACTGGAAATAACCTCATAACTACTGCAAATCCTGACTATTATATTGGAATCAGACAATATGCCAATGCAACTGTTGGGTATTTTCCTATTTCCTCTCACAACCCAAGCACAGTGCCAACTGGAAGGTATTTCGGGTTTGGGCTTGCTGGAGGAACGCCATCGGCACCTTACACAACTTTGGGAGCCCTTGGAATTGGTGCTTTGATCGAAGTAGAACCAATAACGCTATCAAGTTCAATAGCAAACGACTCCATTTGTGTTGGAGAATCTATTACGTTTACGGCAAGCGGAACAAGTTCTCCTCTTTATGACTTCAAAACAGGAGGTACAAGTGTTCAGAACTCAGCTTCTTCAACTTATTCTACTACACCAACCGCAAGCCTAAGCGCAACTGTAGAAGGAGAATATAATACCTGCCCTATCTTATCCAATACAAAAACAATTACACTTGTAACGATAGATAGCTCTGCGAATAAACTAACTGATTCTACAGGTACAGCTACCATGTCAGGAGCAAACTACCAATGGATTGATTGCGTCACTGGACTAGCAGTTCCCGGGGCAACGTCACAATTATTTCTCGCACCAGTATCTGGAAACTACCAAGTGGCTGTAACGCTAAATGGTTGTTCTGATACTTCATCTTGTTATTCTTTCATTGTACCTGTGTCGAGTATCAATGAGAATAAAATTGAATCCTTGAAGGTTTATCCCTCACCTACCTCAAATCTATTGAACGTAACCACAGATGCCATTCAAATAACGAGAATTTCAATACAAGATGTAAATGGGAGGATTGTTTGGAACTCTACACCTCTCAATTCCGCGAGCAACATTGATGTTGCTAATCTAAATTCAGGGGTTTACCTCATAACTGTGCATACAGAAAACGGAAAAGAAACAAGAAGATTTATTAAACAATAAAATAAATGTCTTAACAAAGCCCTCTATTGATATTAAAAGAGGGCTTTGTTATTCATATCAATTTGTGAATAGGTAAATTAAAAAAGAAACATTCTAGCCTTTGTTTTCCTTACTTTTATCCAACTCAATAATTATTTATGTTGTTTTTAGCTATTTTTTTGGGAGGAGGACTTGGTAGCTTGGCTCGGTTTGGTGTGTCTCAATTTTCTTCCCCTTCTTTTCCTATCGGTACTTTGTTAGCGAATGCCTTAGCTTGCGTTGTTATGGCTNTAGCAATTTATACTTTTTCATCAAAAATTGAATCTAGTTCTTTCCTCCGAGCCTTCATCATTATTGGCTTCTGCGGTGGATTTAGTACATTTTCTACTTTCAGTTTCGAGACATTCGAACTCATCAGAAATGGCAATACGATGGTCGCAATACTCAATATTGTAGTGAACGTGGCATTTTGCCTTATCATCTTTTATTTTTTTAGAAACTCCTTACTTCCAGCTAAATGAATACAAACAAAAACATCTATTTTATTGCAATTGGAGGCAGTGCAATGCATAACCTAGCAATTGCACTTCACCTTTCGGGAAACACGGTTTCGGGTTCGGATGATGAAATTTTTGACCCATCCAAAGGAAGATTAGAAAAATACGGATTACTCCCAGAAAAAATGGGCTGGGACGATTCTCGAATTACATCAGATATAGATGTTGTTATTTTAGGAATGCACGCTAGAGAAAATAATCCTGAGCTCATAAAAGCTCAAAAATTAGGATTGCCCATTTTTTCTTACCCAGAATATATCTACGAAGCTACCAAAGAAAAAACAAGAGTAGTAATTGGCGGAAGTCACGGAAAAACAACTATCACTTCGATGATTTTGCATGTATTGAATTTTCATAAAAAAGAAAACGATTACATGGTGGGAGCTCANCTCGAAGGNTTTGAAGTAATGGTAAAATTGACCGATTCTGCGAAAGTAGCNGTATTGGAAGGTGATGAATATTTATCTTCCCCTATCGATCGCAGACCAAAATTTCATTTGTACAGTCCAAATGTGGCATTGCTCACAGGAATTGCTTGGGACCACATCAATGTGTTTCCTACATTTGAAAACTACTGCGAACAATTCGAGATTTTTATCAATAAAATTGAAGAAGGTGGAAGCCTGATTTACTTCTCGGGAGATCCTGAGATTGAAAAGTTAGTTGCCAAATCTGACAAAAATATAATCTTCATACCATACTCAACTCCGCAGTACAACATCCAAAATGGTGTTACAACTATTGTATCTGAGGAAGGAAACTATCCTTTAGAAATTTTTGGAGAACACAACTTGCAGAACTTGAATGGAGCACGATTGGTTTGTGAGCAAATTGGAATTACCTCCAAAGAGTTTTATTCTGCCATTCAGTCTTTTACTGGAGCAAGCAAACGACTGGAAACAGTTGCGAAAAACTCTTCAACTCATATTTTAAAAGATTTTGCTCATTCGCCCTCCAAATTACAAGCAACCACAAAGGCTGTAAAAAATCAATATCCCGAAAGAGAGCTCATTGCTTGCATAGAATTACACACTTTTAGTAGTTTGAATCAAGAGTTTTTGGGGCAATACAAAAACACAATGTTGGCTGCGGACAAAGCGTTTGTTTATTTCAGTCCAAAGGCAATTGAACACAAAAAACTAGCAATGTTGAGCGAAAATGAGGTAAAAAATGCCTTTTTTAGCGAAAATGTAACTGTTTTTACCAATTCTGACGAATTGATGAAAACAGTAAAAGCAATAAATTTTAAAAACAAAAATCTACTTTTGATGAGTTCTGGGAACTTTGATGGGGTAAATTTTGAAGAGTTGGGGAATGAGATTTTGAATAAGTAAATTTAATTTTAGATGGGAAAATCACAGAGAATCCTCCTCTACTGAGAAGGGGGTAGATGAAAATATAAACAGAATGAAAAAAACACTTCTTTTAATCTTCGTAGCTTTTGTTGCAAACCACTCTTTCTCCCAAAAAGAATTGGCTAAAGAACTAATAGACACATTGGCCTCAGATGAGTTTTACGGAAGAGGATATGTAAATGAAGGGGATAAAATTGCCGCTAATTTTATTGTAAAAAAGTTTAAAGAATATGGAGCTTTGCCCGGAAATGGAGATTCCTATGTTCAGCAATACTCGTTTCCCGTAAATACTTTTCCGGGTAAAGTGAAGATTGTGATTGAGGGAAAAACTCTAAAAACCGGACAGGATTTTATAGTTGCTCCCAATTCTGGAAGTGCAAATGGCAAGTTTAAACTTAAAAGAATTACAACTGATAACTACATGAATGAAGTTGGGATAGAACAACTTCAAAATGACAATTCACAGATTGCCTATGTGATTGATTTACCAAAATCAAAAGGGAGAGAAGAGTACATTTCGCAATTGAAACTAAAAAACTCCATCGCCCAAGTTGCTCCATTATTCTTACTTAATGATGGTAAATTTACTTGGTCTGTTGCTCAAGAAGCTCTACCTTTTCCTATTATAGAAATAAATTCTTCTTTACTTGAAAATAAAGACGAAGTATTATTATCGATTGAAAACAGTTTCATTGAATCGTACCAAACCCAAAATGTTTTGGGTTACATTCCTGCAAAAAGAAAATGCAAGCGAAACAACTATTTTGTATTTACTGCACATTACGATCACCTAGGAATGATGGGAGAGACCGCTACTTTTAATGGCGCCAACGACAATGCAAGTGGAGTGGCCATGATGCTGAGTTTGATGAAATATTTCTCAGAAAACCCACCAAAATACTCTGTGCTATTCATTGGTTTTGGTGGAGAGGAAGCGGGATTAATTGGATCAAAATATTATGTAGAAAACCCTCTTGTTCCGCTGAATAAAATGAAGTTTCTATTCAATGTAGATTTAATGGGAACGGGTTCTGAGGGAATTCAGGTTGTAAACTCAACTGAACACCCAAAAGAATTTGATAGGCTAAAAAAAATAAATGAAAAGGAAAATTTATTGAGCGCCATAAAGCCCAGAGGAAAAGCAGCAAACAGCGATCATTACTGGTTTGAAGAAGCAGGAGTTCCTTCCTTTTTTGTATACACACTTGGCGGAGTATCTCACTACCACGACATCTTGGACCGAGCCGAAA
>JGI26084J50262_1000300_pt1 | contig 28340 bp, 22 predicted proteins | sample SaaInl6LU_22_DNA_FD_50262 | JGI IMG/M metagenome (IMG submission 50262) | reverse complement strand
TTTTGATGGCTTGCCCTATGGCTGCGGCATCTGCTTGTGCAGGTATGTTTACAATAGAGGTTGCATTTGTTGCTGTTTGTCTCATGATAAAGCTACGACCATTGGCATCGTTTAAAGCAGCAAGTTCTTCTGCCGTGAACCTGATGGGGGTGCCTTTGGTGCCATATACACTTGGAACTGAAACACTCCCACCTCCTGTTAATGATATGGCTACTTCAGCTTCTGGTCCAATAATGGGATATTTTGATGTATCATGCGTAGAATGGCTCAGCTCATAGGCATCCCAGGTAAAACTCATATGATATTGTTCGTAAGGCTTACTTAATATTGTTGATTCGGTAAATCTAAATTCTGAATCGGTATTAGACATGATTGTTTTATATGCATCGCTTAGTAAGTATAGTGAGGGTGGTGAATAGGTAAAGTTTATAGAGGTTGCACTCAATGTAGATCCATCATTTCCTATATTAATCGCTGATACAACTAATATCCCATTGGGTATTTGAAATTCAACAGCAGGCGCACTTCCCGGATCATCGAGGGTTTTTACCATTTGGGTTTGTGCGATAAGAGGGTTTAGTAAGCCAATGCCTAGCATCAGCAGAATGGTTAAAAATATAGTTGATTTTTTCATAAAACAATGATTTAAGTTTATAACAATTATCAAATATATAATTTTATACTATTAATATTATATTAATCACAATAAAAAAACCATATTTATTCATAAAACCAATAAAAACGGGCAAAGAACTGAGGAAAACTCAAAAGAAACAGCTACAAAAATAAAAAGAATAACCCTTACCAAAGGTTTTGATATCAATAAGCATCTACATCAATATTGACTCTAATGGCTCGAAAACGACCAATGGCATCAAACATATTTTGTACCTTTTGAAGATGGGCTTTGGTATCTGGCACAGATTGTTTCGGTGGTATTTTGATCAAAATTTTCTTGATGTATAGATTTCGAACCCTAGCCACAGCAGGAGAAGTTGGACCCAATAAGTGTTTGCCAAAACTATTCTTCAAAGATTTCCCTAGCCAATCTGCGCCTTCGTTTAACAAATTGAAATCTTTGTGTTTTAAGGTCAATTGTATCATTCTGTAGTGTGGAGGATAGAAAAAATTACGTCTGTCTGAAATTTGTTCCTCGTACATTTGCACATAACTGTTGGTGGTGACCTGCTGAAGAATTTGGTGGTAAGGGTTAAACGTTTGTATCAACACCTGTCCTTGCTTTTTATTTCTTCCCGAACGACCAGCCACTTGTGTCAGCATTTGAAAACTACGTTCATGGGCTCTAAAATCAGGAAAATTTAACATGTTGTCTGCATTCAAAACCCCAACCAATGTAACATTCTTAAAATCTAATCCTTTAGATAACATTTGCGTCCCAACAAGTATATCTATTTCTCCATGCTGAAAAGCCTCTATGATTTTGGCATATCCATATTTTCCTCTAGTGGTATCCAAATCCAAACGACCTATATGATGATCAGGAAAAAGGGTTAACAATTCATTTTCTATTTGCTCGGTTCCAAAACCTTTACTAGATAGATCTGCACTGCCGCAGGCATCACATTTTAAGGGAATAGCCCTGTGGTATCCACAGTAATGACAACGAAGTTCGTGTTTGAATTTGTGCTCTGTCAAACTCACATCGCAATTGGGACATTGAGGACTGACCCCACAAGTTTCGCAGGCGATTAAAGGAGCAAAACCGCGTCTGTTTTGAAACAAAATCACTTGTTCTTTAACTTCTAAAGTCTCCTTCATCGCTGTCAACAGGGTGTCTGAAAAATGCCCGGTCATCCTCTTTTTTTTATGCTTTTCCTTAAGGTCTACCAAATGAATGTTTGGCATTTGAACTTGACCGAATCTTCGGTTCAAACTGACCAGGCCATATTTTCCATTTTTTGCATTGTAAAAAGATTCTAAACTAGGGGTTGCAGAACCTAACACTATTTTAGATTTATGCATTTTGGCCAATACTATACCTGCGTCTCTTGCATGGTATCTTGGTGCAGGGTCGTATTGCTTGTATGAAGCTTCATGTTCTTCATCAACTATGATCAGTCCTAAATGGCTAAAGGGCAACAAAATGGCAGAACGTGTTCCCAAAACAATCTTCGCTTTTGCAGAGCCCTTTAAAATATGATTCCACACCTCTGCCCTCTCGTTTTGTGAATATTTAGAATGATACACACTTAGCTGGTCACCAAAAAAACGTTGTAACCTTATAATGAGTTGTGTTGTCAAGGCAATTTCTGGCACTAAAAACAATACTTGCTGCCCCTGATCGATGACTTGCTGTATGAGATGGGCATAAATTTCTGTCTTTCCACTACCCGTCACCCCATGAAACAAGCAAATATCACGTTGTTCAACTATAGTTTTAATGTTCTCAAGAGCAATGGACTGGTCTGTGCTTAGAGTTGGAATTTGTTGAGATGCTTCTCCAAAAGTTACCCTATCCGTTTGCAATTCGTAAACCTCAAAAATTCCTTTTTTTTCTAATCCCTTACAAACAGCTGCACTTATGCCCGACTTCTGTAATAATTCTTTCTTTTTAAGGGGGTTTTTACTTTTTGCTAGTTCCGAAAAATAACAAAGTACCAGCGTGCGTTGCTTCTCTGATCTTGACAAGAACTTTAGCAGTTCTTCCAGCTTGTTCTCCCATGCAGTATCCAACCGAATATAAGAAACCATTTTGGGTTGGTATTGCTCGTATATTTCTTCTTTCAAACGAATTGCCTCTTGAGCAATCATGGTTTTTAACGTAGGGAATACTTGTTTTTTAGAAAGAATTTTAGACACCTGAGAAATGGATATTTGCGACTGTCTTTGCAGCGCCTCATAAATCAGGTAAGCGTCAGAGGATAATAAATCATGATCCGTGAAATCTGGATTTGACAAAACGATGGTTTCACTTTCCAATAAAAACACCGAAGGGAAAGCCGCTTTTAACACTTCTCCCAAAGCACACATATAATAAGAGGAAATCCAAGCCCAATGTTTCAGTTGTAACTCCGTTAAGATGGGGGTGTCATCTAAAATCTGCTCGATATCCTTTGCGTCGTATATTTGGGGTTCTTGCTGATGAATTTTATAAACAATACCTGTGTAAATTTTACTTTTTCCAAAAGGAACAGCTACCCTCATTCCGATCTCTAGAAAATCTGATTCTTCTTGAGTAATACGATAGGTAAACTGTCGTTCAAGAGGCAGAGGCAATAAAACATCAATAAAATAGGAGTCAAACAACAAATGCTTATTTTTTTTCTAGTACCTACAAAGAAATAGGATTTAGAATGGAGTTCAAAAAAATAAGTTATAAAAAACCAATTTTTTTAAGACAAAATACGATAGGTTCAAAGGCATTTCACCGACACAGAAAATTATGTTAAAACAGGAATTTATGAGTTACCTATCTCAAGGAAGTTAAAATTTCCAATAAGTGTAAACGCCTATGCCCTTATCAAACAATACTTCCTTCTGCACTAAATTTTGAGCAATGGGTTGTTGCGTATGGATGCCTAGTATCATGTGATCGGTTTCTAATTGTATCCCAAGATTTGCGTTTGCCATATAGCCTTTTGTTCGTTTGTCTACGATACCAAACCTTTCAGCTGCTAAAAAAGAATCATAGCTAAAACCTATAATGGGTGCCACACTAAAATCATGGCCGGTAGAAAAAACATAGGTACTGCTAAGATTTATTTGGGTTTGATTTCCAAATTTAAATTCGTCTTTATTTTTTCCTTTTACAAAATACATCGCACTCAAGTTCACTGCCCATTTGGATTGCGTATAATGGTATTGAAAGGGTAGCAAAACATCTAGACTTCCTGTACCCAATTGGATTGCAGAAATTTGATTTGGGTTTGTATTTTCGATATCAAAGCTCCCTGTTGGTAGTTTAACCCCCATTCCAAACTTCAAACGATGGTGATCAGCAGAAGGCAAAAGATCAATCAATCCATATACACTAATATCTCCCAAACCTCTATTGTTTTGAACTCCAGCATCATTGATTCTTTCATTAAATTTATAGGGCAACAAAGTGTTGACTTGTATTCTGTCGGTCATTTGATATTGAGTGGTCAAACTTAGGGTATGGGTATGGTCATTTGCTAAAGGAGCTGCATCATTAGCATAGTTTTGAATGGATTGAAAATGCAGGTAATTGTATGAAAACCCGACATAATTACCTCCGAGTACGTTTGCAAAACTGTTGCTATTTGAAGAACCACAACTACAAATATCACAAGCATAAACTCCTAAGGAACATAAAAACATAGACAACGTAAAAAATAGCTTAATTCGGGTTTGCATAACGTTCATCGTTTAAAAATTCATAATCTGTTAAAGTCTTTAGAAAGGCCAAAATGGCTACTTTCTCATCTTCTGTCATCGGAATCCCAAGGGTTTCCTTTCCATCGCTATCTGTTTGAATCAACCTAGGGTCTAAGTGATCCATTCGAGTCAGAAAAGGCGAAGTATCATCATCGTAAAAATCCAATACTTTTGTCAATAAAACCATACGACCATCATGCATATAAGGATATGTTTTTTCTACATTTCTAAGACTTGGCACTTTGAACTTATAGTAATCTTCACTCCTTTTTAATTCATCTACGGTAGCAAAAGGATTGGAAGAAGTGACGCTAGCCCTTCCGGTCTCGTTGGGTAAATTTGGGTGTTCTCCAATTCCATTATTTACAAATTCCTGACTGGTAAACAATTCCCCACGATGACAACTTGCACATTTTTGTTGAAATAAAGACAACCCTTGTTTTTCGATAGGGCTAAATACAACTCCATCTTCGCCCCTACTGTATTTATCATATTTGGCATTAGAAGAAATCAAAGCACCCATAAACTGAGACAACGCTTTGAGTAGGTTGACGCTGTTGATGGCACCCTGATCTCCAAATACTGTTGAAAACATTTTTTTGTAACTATCGTCTGACCTCAATTTAGAGATGACATTCGACATCGTTTCATCCATTTCTACTGGATCTGTGATGGGCACAAGAGGTTGATCCCACAATTTATCTTTTGAGCCATCCCAATTGAACTCCTTCATAAATGCCATGTTCTGAATGGGCTGAGCGTTTCTCGTCCCAAAAACACCAGGATGTACCCCTTCGCTTAAATCATGACCGTGATGGGTAAATGCGTGAGACTGATTGTGACACTCTGCACAACTGATACCATTACCTAAAGACAACCTAGGGTCATAAAACAATTTACGCCCCAATATAAAACCATCAGTTGTTATGGGATTGTCACCAAACGGATAAGTAGGTTCTGGAAAATTAACCGGTAACTCAACATGCATTTGGAACGCCTGATAATCTTCCTCCACCTGTTGACAACCCAACAAAGTAAACAATATGGCTAGGATTGAATATATTCTATATTTCATAAATCTCTTCTCTACTGTACCATAAAAACAATTCCTGGATGTGAATCGTAAATTGGCTTATTCATGGCTATGAGTGTGTGATGAGGAATCTTCATTCGCATTGAGCCCCTCGGCTACGTCCTCTAAATAAATTGCTTGTTCAGTTGGATGAATGTGATGAACTTGAAAAATTGAAGCAAAATTATCTGCAAAATTTGACGTTACATCGCTTGACCCTCCATGGGCACCAATGGCATCAAATGCCACAGACTTACTTGGGTTTTCTGGAGCAAATATTTTTTCGATTGCGACCGTTATATGAAGGCTTGGCGATACTTTTGAATCTAGAGATAGGGTTTCAGGGAAAACCATAGTCACTGTTCTGTAGCCTACAAAACTACCCTTATTACCAATATGAACTTGTAGATCTGTGGGTACGGTCGATTCTGTATTCAAATTAGAGGCCTCTATTTTTGAAAAAACATAAGCATTGGGGTTCCATGCCCATTGCATATCCTGCTCCGCCAAATCCATCAACTTGGTTTGTTCCTCAGTGCTACCATTGGCAACTTCTTGACTCACTCCGATACCAAAAGAAACACTTTTATAATCACCGACTGGAACGTCTGTTAAATGTACCGTGACTGTATTTGATTCATCCGCAAAATCAAGATCAATAAGTTGAGCCGCATCGTTGTTAGACAGGGTTATGTTTTCATTGTCATTTGTTGTAAACTGTACCTCTGAAATTAGATATTTAAACTTGTCAAGTGTTAGACTTTGTTTTTGACTTTTGGTATCTGTAAGCTCCAGCAAATCTCCGAGTCCCAAAGAATGTTGAAATTTAAGAGTTGCAGAAACCTGAGTTCCTTCTTTTGTAGATATTTCATTTTGACTACATGAAATGATAAGTGCAGCAGTACAGACCACTACAAGGTATAATTTTAAAAAATTCATTGTTGTTGTATATCGATTATAAATAATTGAGCAACATTTACTTTGCTATAGTAAGTTGCTGAAAAGACACAAAGGTGCCTAGGTATTTAAAATTAAACCTTTGGAGGTTTATCGATATTGTCGAGAGGACCACAAGAATTAACAACTCGATATCCAAAATAAGAAGGCGATGGCGCAATAAGAACACCGGAAATATCTATTTGGGAAACTTCTTGAAAAAAAACAGGAAAAAATGCAGTCGTAAGATCTAAGATTGCCTCTTGCCCTTCTGAGCTTTCTATCGGAGTGATTTGTTTTGCCAAATGGCATTTACCGTTACAACTAAGTTCCGGTTTGTCTTTGTTTTCACAATATTTCTCTATGATTTCACTTAAATGTGATTCATAATACACGACATTCCCTACGAAATATGCAGGACGAAGGGACATGGCTGTCAATAACAATATGGTGATTGCTTTGTGAAACATTTCAATGCAAATATAACAAACGTTTTCCTTGTACACATCTCTTATCAAGGAATTATATCGTTTGTGCTCAGAATTTCATTATGACTAGTAAGCAATCGTATCTTATTTAATAATTCATAAAAAAACAACATTATATTGAGTTTTATTTAAAATAAATAGGTTTTAATTTATATATTAGCAACAAAAAAGCATGTTAATTAAAAAATCCAACGTATATCTTATTCTTTTTTGTATTATTATAAACAGTAAAAATATTACCGCTCAAAAATGTGGTTATGATGCTTACATGACTGAAATTTCTAAAAACCCTCAAAAGCTAGAAGCACTTCAATTAGAAGAGGATTTTTTACAAAACACAATTCATCAAATAAAACTCCGACGACAACAAAAAATCAATACAAACCCTGGTTTTTGTACCGAAGATGAGGATCACACTTTTGAAATCCCTGTAGTTGTACATATTGTCAAACAAGACACTGTAAGCATTGACAACGACAATCCATCAGAAGAAACCATCAAGAATGTCATCAATGGATTGTCTAGACAGTACAGAGGACTAGATGAGGCCAATCCTATCGACTTAGGAGTTGAATTTACATTGGCAAAAATTACTCCAGATGGCGCTCCTACAAATGGTATTGTTAGAATTGCTAGCCCTACAGATTTACCTTATGGTCAAGTTAAAGAACTTTCTAATTGGCCAAAAAGAGATTATGTGAATATCTATATTGTCAATAGCATTTCTGATTCAACAGTCGGTCTATCTACTGGTTCTGAGATCTATATCAAAGGAAGTCGATTTACAGACAACAGTACATTATCCCATGAAATAGGACATCATTTTAATCTTCGCCATACCTTTCAAGGGAGTACTGCAGATGACTGCCCTCCCGAAAGTAACTCATACAGTGATGGTGATTTTTGTGAAGATACAGAGCCCCATAAAGATGACTTCTATAATGGGGAAGGAAAAATTAATGAATGTACTGGTAGTATCTATGGATTGAATACCGCTAGAAACATAATGAGTTATTACAATAACGTTACATTGTACACACTTGATCAAAGAGATCGTGTTAGGGCCTCCATAATGAACAACAATTTTCTTAAAAAATCTAAAGGAAAATATACACCAGACCCTAATTTTAACCTCCCCCCTGTGGTCTGTCAAGTGACTTCTTCTACAACGAGTAATATAAATGGAATTGGTAAAGTAAAAATTGGAATGGATTATTATGCTTCAAGTTTTCCTAAAAATGATGGAGGTGGAATTGATTTATCCAACACGGCTTCTAACTATTTTGAAATAGACGCAAGAAACACAAACAATATTGAGATTACGTTATTAGGGGCTCGTAATTCTCATCAGCTAGGGGTTTGGATTGATTGGAATATAGATGGTGACTTTGAAGATGAAAATGAAGCTCAATTTTACAAAAACGGGGTAACCACAGCTTTGAATACAATTCCAATTACGCTTCCTACAACTATACCCTATAATCGTTTTGTGAGATTACGTATATTGAATGGAAATGATAAAAGACGACCCAATACCATCTCAATCAATAGCCCTTGTTCTAACCCTTCCGAGGCCAATGGCCAAGCAGAAGAATATTTGTTGTACATAAAACCCGAAATTCCTATTTCTGATTTTACCATCTCCAGTACGGCTATAACCACAGATTCTGAAATACAATTTACAGACCAATCTATATCCGAAACAAACATAGAATCGTCTTGGGCTTTTACACCAAATACTGTTACTTACCTAGATGGAACGTCTGAATCCTCTCAAAACCCAAAAGTGCAATTTAATGAAGAAACCAATTATATGGCTTCACTAACCGTAAAAAACAATGCGGGCTGTAGTGTTGAAAAAACGATGGATATAACTGTCTCAAAGGGCTCCCTAAGTTCAGAATACTTCACAACAGAGACTAGAAACAACGTATCCTCCATTGTTATATACCCCAACCCAGCTATAAATGAGCTATTCATATCGAATCCTCAAGAACTCCGAATGATTAACATGAAAATTTATGATGCAACAGGACGAACAATTCAAACCTATGAATTTAAAGACAAAAGCATTAAAAAAGGTATTGACATCAGTAGACTGAATGCTGGACCATTCATCATAAAGATTTCACTAGAAAATGGATATATTTTGAAAAAAATGATTAAAAAATAGCATCAAAGCATGTAGGTGTTAAATATAATTTCGTGAAATAGAACTCTGTAATGTACGCTCTATTTTATAAAAACCCTAACAATGCTTCCAAAGAGGAAACTGAGGTATACTCATGTTTGTTTAACTCCTCTTTTTCAACTGTTTCAAACGCCCAAATAGAGTGAAAAGGAATGTGTATGGCCGCTGCTCCAATCTGAATCACAGGGAGGACATCAGATTTTAAGGAATTTCCAATCATCAAAAATTCTTCAGGCTCAAGGTCTAAATGATTTAAAACACGTTGATACCCCGCAGGATCTTTTTCACTCATCACCTCTACATGATGAAAATATTGTAAAAGTCCAGATTTTTTTAACTTCTTCTCCTGGTCCAACAAGTCCCCTTTGGTCAGTACTATCAATTTGTATTTTTGGGACAACTGATGCAAAACGCTTTCAACGTTTGGCAATAATTCTATTGGCTTAGATAGCATCTCTTTCCCAATAGCTAAAATTTTCTGAACCACAACAGAAGACAATTGATTGTTTGACAATTCAGTAGCACACTGAATCATAGACAACACACAACTCTTCACTCCATAACCGTACAATGGAATGTTTTGAATGATGACTTTGTATAATTCTTGATGAATTTTATTTTCTGTTTCGTAAGCTGACAATAATTTAGCAAACTGCTGTTCCGCTTCTCTAAAATAGGGTTCATTTACCCAAAGGGTATCATCTGCGTCAAAAGCAATGACTTTGTAGTTATCCATTTTGAATGATCTCTATGGCTTTATTCAAATCCTCAGGAGTATCAATACCAACAGGTTTGAAGGGGGTTTCTAATAGCTTCATCTTCATTCCGTGTTCCAAAAATCGAATGCCTTCTAATTTTTCAGCAGCTTCATTTTGCTCCATTTTCATGCTAGGAAAAGCTAATAATGCCTCTCTTCGAAACGCATAAATACCGATATGTTTGTAATAACTCACCTTTACTTCTTGATCTCTATGATAAGGTATTGGAGCCCTAGAAAAGTACATCGCACAATTATTTCTATCCAACACAACCTTGACATTATTGGGGTTCGATATTTCTTCCCAATCTTCTAGAGTATGAACTAAGGAGGCCACAGCAATTTCACCGTGTATATCTTTTTCAAAAGCTCCTATCAAATCTTGGAGGGGTTCTTTCCTAGTAAAAGGCTCATCTCCTTGTACGTTGATGATGATGTCCCCTTCAACCTGATTGACAGCTTCAGCGATTCTATCAGAACCACACTCATGCTGTTGTTTACTCATAATGACTGCCCCACCAGAAGATTCAATCTCCTGTTTTATATCAAAACTATCCGTAACCACGTATACCTCATCAAACAACTGAGTATTTACGGTAGCTTCATAAGTTCTCGTTATGACGGTTTTACCACATAAATCCGTTAATAATTTTTTTGGAAATCTAGAGGCTTGTAGGCGAGCGGGTATCATTGCAATTACTTTCATACCTCAACCTATTTTCCATGATACGTTACGTAATTCCTCGGTGTTTCATAAAGAGTAACCGCCAACTTTAAATGAGTAGGAATGAATTTTCTTAATCTATCCCATATGAAAATAGAAATATTTTCAGCAGTTGGATTTGTTGTGCTAAACGTTGGGATTTGTAAGTTTAAATTCTTGTGATCCAATACTTCTTCAATCTCAGATTTGATTAATTTTTTCAACACTTTAAGATCCATCACGAAACCTGTTTCAGAATCTATCTCTCCTGTTACAGAAACCACCAATTCATAATTGTGACCATGGTAATTTGGATTGCTACATTTACCAAAAACCTCAACGTTTTTAGCTTCATCCCAATCCGCTCTAAACAAACGATGTGCTGCATTAAAATAAGCAACTCTATGTACGGTAACTTCCATCTTTACACTATTTTTTTATTGCCAAATATATTCCCTAAAATTACATAACCAATCAAAAAGAATACGATAAAATTAAAACCTAATTCGCTAGCTATGATCTCTAGATGGTTATAACCTTTAATCATAATATTAACGAAAATAGCCACCACAGAAAAAAGGAAACCAATGACAAATTTTCTTTTTATTCTTTCCATTTTATTGACTGATAAACTCGTAAAATTTTTCAAAAATAATGACGAACCAAGCTGTGTAGAGTTCAGGTTGACTTTCAATATCCTTTTTTACCTCTTCTAGCTTCATCCATTTATAAGCTTCAGCTTCGTCTGGGTTTAATTTAGGTTCTTCATTATAAACACCTGTCAAGACATGATCAAACTCATGTTCGGTCAAACCATTGTCAAAAGGAGCTTTGTATATAAAAGAACAAACATCTTTTAGCGCGGTTTCAAAACCCATTTCCTCTTGTAGCCTTCGCATACCTGCCTGAATATTGGTTTCTCCCACTTTTTGGTGACTGCAACATGTATTGGTCCACAACAAAGGGGAATGGTATTTGTCTGCAGCTCTTTGTTGCAACATCAGTTCTCCAGCATCATTGAAAATAAAAACGGAAAATGCCCTGTGCAACAAAGCTTTTTTATGCGCTTCAATCTTCTCCATCACTCCAATCTGTTCGTCTTTATCGTTGACAAGTATAACTTGATCCATTGGCTAATAATTAACTTAATATTTGTGCGGTATGCTCTTTGGTTTTAACTTTTGTAATGACTTCACTCACAATTCCTTTCTCGTCGATCACAAAAGTGGTTCTATGAATTCCGTCGTACTCCTTACCCATAAATTTTTTAGGTCCCCATACCCCAAATGCTTCTATTACCTTTTTATCTTCATCTGCTAACAAAGAAAAAGGCAATTCATGCTTATTGGCAAAGTTTAACTGTCTCTTAACACTATCAGCACTAACGCCTACCACTTCATAGTTTTGAGCTAAAAAAGTTTGATAATGATCCCTCAGATTACAAGCTTCAACAGTACAGCCAGGAGTGCTGGCTTTGGGGTAGAAAAAAACCACTAATTTTTTTCCAGCAAAATCTGCTAATTTAACAGGTTTTTCGTGTTGATCAATCGCTTCAAAATTCGGGGCTTTGTCTCCTACTTGTAACATTTTCATACGGATTTATATTTAAGTAACACAAATATAAAGAAACAAGACAGTTTTGATCGTTAGAATACGAGAAACTTACTATTTAGACTGTTACAAAATCATTTGGCATCAAAAGTAGATCGACCATGTTTTTTTATTCCTACCAAAGCAAAAACAAGAGCCGACAACGGCAATACAATTAAAAAACGATACAAATCACTCCCTATTGCAGTATAGACAATTGCTGAAACAACAGGGAAACAAGCCATTGAAAAAGAATTGATGGCCTCACTAATTCCCATAATTTCACCTTGTTTGGCAGGATTAGCATTGACTGAAATCAAAGAATTAAAAACAGGAAAACACAAGGACAAACCTAAATTTAAAATGTAGTAAAAAGGAATAAATAACCAAATATAAGAGGTCAGCGTAATCGAGATCAAACCGACAACACAGCAGCACAATCCAATAATCAATGTTTTAAAAGCTCCTAATTTACGAATGAAGAATTTGGAGACGAAAGCTTGATTAAAAGCTAAAAAGAAGCCAATAACAAACATAAAAAAACCGAGTTCTTTTACATTAAAACCAAACAAATCAATCAAAAACAAAGCCATTGTTCCTATGTAAAAACCCATCATGGCCGTGAAAAAAAACTTCATAGAAAAAAGAACTCTTATCACGGGAGATGGATTCACTCTTTTTATTCTTAAAGGAATAATCAATACCTCCAGAAGATTTACCTTGGACTTGGCAACTCTCTTTTCTTTGGGGTGAGATTCTTTTAATCCCTTAAAAATAGCAATTAGTGTTACCGATGAAATAAATATAGACGTCAACAATGTTCCCAAATACCCAAGTGATGTTGAAGCTGTAACTCCTCCTATACCAGGGCCAATGATCATTCCTATTCCTATAATCCCTCCAAGGTATCCAAAAATATATCCTTTTTCTTTAACGGTAGTCAAATCACTTACATAAGCATTGGTTACTGAAGAATTCCCTCCTGTAATACCATCTAAAATTCTAGCGAGCGCAATGATCCATAACGGCAAAGAAAACCCTAGAAAGGGATCATCGGGTAATAAAATAGCGACAACAAAAATAATCCAACTCAGCAAAGTACCTGCTTGACTGACCAATAAAATTGGTTTTCTCCCTCTAGCATCTGACATTGCACCCAATATGGGAGCTCCTATAAACTGAAAAGCACTATACAAAGTGATGAGCAAACCAAAAACCCACTTCGGCGCTCCATAACTAGAAACCACAAAAGGTAAAATAGGCATCAGCAAACTAAAACCAAGAACATTGACGAAAGTCAACAAATACGCTGGAATAAACTTTTTCATCCCACAAAAGTAGGTATTGTAAAACAGTAAACATCAAACTTGGGTTGGATATTCAGTAAAATCAAAAAAAACATACAAATGATAAATTTCAATCTCACTCAATAAAAAAACTTATTTTTGAACCAAAAGATATACAAATGCTCAAACAAGAAAAGGTACAGTTTATAATTGATACACTGGAGACATTATATCCAGAAACACCAATCCCACTTGACCATACAGATCCTTATACGCTACTGATAGCGGTACTGATGTCCGCCCAAAGTACAGATGCTAGAGTTAATACGATTACTCCCTTGTTGTTTGCCAAAGCAAATAATCCGTATGACATGATCAAATTAACCGTAGATGAAATTAGGGATATCATCAAACCTGTGGGATTATCACCCATGAAATCCAAAGGCATACACGGTCTATCTCATATTTTAATAGACAAACACAATGGAGAAGTTCCNNCAAATTTTAAAGACCTGGAGGCTTTGCCTGCGGTGGGTCACAAAACGGCAAGCGTAGTGATGAGTCAAGCTTTTAACATTCCCGCTTTTGCTGTTGACACCCATATCCATAGATTGATGTACCGCTGGGGACTAACCAATGGTAAAAATGTGGAACAAACAGAAAAAGATGCCAAGCGCTTATTTCCGGAACACACTTGGAATAAATTACATTTACAAATTATATTCTACGGACGTGAATATTCACCCGCAAGAGGCTGGGATCTTGACAAAGATATCATCACCAAGACCATCGGAAGAAAACCAGTAATCAATGCCTACTACAAAAAGAAGACAACATGAGTCTTCTTTTAATTTTTGTCAAATCTTATTTCATCAATCACCGTTCCTGATACAAAATCTAATGATTTTGAATAATTTAAAACAAAGTCTATCGTTCTTTTTTGTGGTTGTAATTTTAAAGTGATCCATTTGTGTTCAAATGAATGGTCAGAGTAGTTTTTTATCATATGGTTTCAATATTGTTTGACATATAACGACAAAAACTTAAAAATATTATTGAGAACTAAAACTTTACAATACTAAAGCTTTCACATAGGATAAAAACAGGCTACTTTTCAAAAACTTCTTTTTGTTTCAATATTTTCCTCAAATTAATTAAAGCATATCTCATCCTACCTAGAGAAGTATTTACACTAACATCGGTCTGTTTGGCGATCTCCTTAAATGTCATATCCATAAAAATTCTCATTTTTAAGACCTCTTGTTGTTCCTTTGGAAGATACTCTATAAACTCGGTCAAATCTGTTAAGGTTTGTTCCAACTCCATTTGATCTTCAACGTTTAAGTCTGAAGAAGCTAGGAATGTAAACAAATCATAATTTTCTGTTGAATGCTTTGTGTTTTTTCGTTTTCTATCACGATAAAAATCCATTGTCAAATTGTGTGCAATTCGAAGCACCCATGGTAAGAACTTTCCTTCTTCATTATATTTTCCTCTTTTGAGGGTATGAATAACTTTTATAAAAGTGTCTTGGAAAAGATCGTTTGATAAATCTCTGTCTAAAGTTTTAGAATATATATAAGTAAATATTCTTTCTTGGTGTCGCTTGATCAATTCGGCCAAACAGTTCTCATCTCCTTTGAGATAAAGGGAGACCAAATAAGCATCAGTTTGCTTGGAACTCTTATTCATATGTAATTACATTTCTATTAGCGTAATTTTTTGAATAGGCGAATGGTTTTAAGATTTATAATTAAGTAGTTATGTAAAAGTAATATTAATTAGCACAAATCAAAAATCTTGACAGATATAAAATTATTTTCAACAGTAATTTGTACGAAATGAATTAATTTTACACTTCTATCGAATATAAAGTTCATGAGCAAAGGAATAGAAACATTATCACCTAAGGAATATATCCTAATAAAAGGTGCAGGATTGCATAATTTAAAGCACATAGATGTTGCGATTCCAAGAAACAAGCTAGTGGTCATTACAGGTCTTTCAGGCTCAGGAAAATCCAGTCTAGCTTTCGATACTTTATATGCTGAAGGCCAACGCAGATACGTAGAAAGTCTGTCTTCTTATGCTCGTCAGTTTCTCGGAAAGCTAAACAAACCCAAAGTAGAATATATCAAAGGTATTGCACCAGCCATTGCCATTGAACAAAAGGTAAACTCCTCTAACCCACGCTCTACAGTAGGAACAACAACTGAAATCTATGATTATTTAAAGTTACTGTATGCACGTATTGGAAAAACAATATCTCCAATAAGTGGAAATCAAGTAAAAAAAGACACCGTTTCAGATGTCATCAATTACTTAAAAAGTTTAGAGGATAAAACCAAACTACTATTGCTTGCCCCCTATGACTTAGGAGAAAGAGATGCTGAAAAAGCGCTACAAATTTTAATACAACAAGGGTACGCAAGAATTAAAGTTGAAGAGAAAACACAGAGGATAGAAGAAGTAGACATTAGCGCTTTAACCCCTAAAACAAAACTCAATCTTGTTATTGATCGTATTGTAGTAAAGCACGATGAAGATTACTTCAATAGACTCGCCGACTCCATACAAACAGCTTTCTACGAAGGAAAGGGACAATGTGTACTCGAGAACATATCAAACCATACCTCTCGTGAATTTAGCAACAAGTTTGAATTAGACGGTNTGGATTTTCATGAGCCAAATACGCACTTCTTCAGTTTTAACAATCCTTTTGGCGCTTGCCCAACTTGTGAAGGTTATGGAAATGTTGTGGGGGTTGACAAAGAGCTGGTTATTCCAAACACCTCGCTATCTATCTATGAAGACTGTATCGCTCCTTGGAAAGGAGAAAGTCATCGCAATTATAAAAATACTTTAATTAATCATGCCTTTGAATATGACATACCCGTACACAAACCATGGTTTGAATTGACAGACAAACAAAAAGATTTAATTTGGAATGGTACCTCCTCTTTTCAAGGAATTCAAGATTTTTTCAACGCTCTAGAAAGTAAAAGTTATAAAATTCAATTTCGTGTCATGCTCTCTAGATACAGAGGGAAAACAAAATGTACAACTTGTGAAGGAACTCGCTTGAGACCTGAAACCAAAAACGTTTTCATCAACAACAAAACCATCAATGAACTAATTCATTTACCTATTGATGAACTGACCTTGTTTATGAAGAATTTAAACCTAGAAGCAAATGATGCTGCCATTGGAAAAAGACTATTGGTTGAGATCAACAATCGACTAGGTTTTCTCGACAATGTTGGTTTGGGCTATTTGACCTTGAACAGAGCCTCAAATACTTTATCTGGGGGAGAGAGCCAACGCATCAATTTGGCCACATCACTTGGAAGTAGTCTGGTGGGATCTATGTATATATTAGACGAACCTAGCATTGGTCTGCACCCCAAAGACAGTTTAAAACTGATAGAAGTTTTAANAAAATTAAGAGATCTGGGAAACACTGTTATCGTGGTGGAACATGATGAAGACATCATGAAANAAGCAGATTATATCATTGATATCGGTCCTGATGCTGGAGTATTTGGAGGAGAATTAATGGCAGAGGGGACTTATGATGAAATACTCAAAGCAACAACGCATACCGCCAACTATCTCAGTGGCAAAGAACTTATCAAAATACCCGAAAAAAGAAGAACTTCCAAAAACAAAATTGATATTATTGGAGCTAGGGAAAACAATTTGAAGAATATAAATGTTTCTATTCCCTTACAATGCTTAGCAGTGATCACTGGAGTTTCAGGGAGTGGAAAAAGTACACTCGTAAAAGATATTGTGTACCCCACTTTACAAAAACATATTTTTGGACAAGGGAATAAAATTGGAGAAGTAACGGAAGTCAAAGGTGATGTAGACCTCATTAAAAATGTTGAGTTTATTGATCAAAATCCTATTGGTAAATCTTCTCGCTCAAATCCTGTAACGTACATCAAAGCCTATGATGACATTCGTTCTTTGTTTGCCAATGAAAAGCTTTCTAAGGTACGAAATTACCAACCCAAACACTTTTCTTTTAATGTTGATGGTGGTAGATGTGAAAACTGTAAAGGAGAAGGAGAGGTAACTATCGAGATGCAATTTATGGCAGATGTCCATCTTCCTTGTGAAAGCTGTCATGGAAAACGTTTCCAAAAAGAAGTGCTAGAGGTTAAATTTCACCAAAAAAGTATAGCTGATATTTTGAGCCTATCGATTGATGAAGCCATGGACTTCTTCAAAGAACACAAACAAAATAAAATCCTAAAAAAAATTCAACCTTTACAAGCAGTAGGATTGGGCTATATTGCTTTAGGCCAATCTTCTTCAACCTTATCCGGAGGAGAGGCACAACGAATCAAATTAGCATCATTTCTCGTCAAAGGAAATAGGCAAGATCCTACATTGTTTATTTTTGATGAACCCACCACTGGGCTACACTTTCATGATATTAAAAAACTATTAACATCAATGAATGCTTTGATTGACCATGGTCATTCTCTAATTGTTATTGAGCACAACATTGACTTTATCAAATGTGCAGACTATATTATAGACATCGGAAAAGAAGGAGGTAAAAAAGGTGGTGAAGTCATATTTATGGGAACACCAGAGGACTTAACAAAAAACAAACATTCCTACACAGCCGAGTTTTTAAAAGAAAAACTTTAGCCTCAAAAAAACACTTATGAACAAAAAAGACTTAAGACCAGTTATTCCTTCTGCAAAAATAAACAACACGATGACCGCAGAAGAACAATTTCAAAATCGCGTATTGAGACCTATCATCAAACTTCAACACGAGTGCATCATTGGGTTATTTGACCAACATTTACAAAAGGCAGAAGTTGATATTACAACATTTGATAAGCTTAAGAAGAGTACCTATTTAAAATCATGTACTTCCCGAAATCAGCCGTTAAGAAATCAATATATCGGAATGATCATAGGATTATTAACAGAAGAAGAGTTTGCAGTTTATTTAAGAAATATGGGGGAATATTCAAGACGTATCATGCAAATGATTTCCCAAAGAATACAAGACACCTATTAGAAATATCTAACCCATTTTCAAAATCCTAAAAAAAGCTTCTACAATTTGTAGAAGCTTTTTTTTAGGGCTATAACTTTTTAGCGTTTTTTACTTTTTGCTTGGTTAGAGCGAGATCTAATACTTGCCTGATTTCAGTTACATAATGAAACTTTAAACCCTTCAGATAAGAATCTTTAATTTCTTCAATATCTTTCTTATTTGCTTCACATAAAATGATCTCTTTGATATTTGCTCGTTTTGCAGCTAATATCTTTTCTTTAATCCCTCCTACAGGAAGCACTTTACCTCTCAGTGTAATTTCACCCGTCATGGCTAATTTAGATTTTACTTTCCTCTGTGTCAAACTTGACACTAATGAGGTAATCATCGTTATCCCAGCACTTGGACCATCTTTTGGCGTTGCTCCTTCAGGAACATGAACATGAACTTTATAGGCTTCTAGCACTTTTTGTTTCACGCCCAAATCTTCTGCATTGGCCTTGATATATTCTAAAGCTATGGTTGCAGATTCTTTCATGACCGTTCCTAGATTCCCTGTAATTGTCAACCCTTTTCCTTTGGATAAAATAGACTCAATGAATAGTATATCTCCACCCACACTTGTCCATGCCAATCCTGTAACGACTCCAGCAACTTCATTGTTTTCATATTTATCGCGCTCCATTCTTGCTGGACCTAATATAGCTTCTATATTTTCGTGGCTTAAGGATACATCATATGATTCCTCCATCGCAATTGATTTGGCAGCATAACGCACCAATTTTGCAATTACTTTTTCTAAGTTACGCACTCCAGACTCTCGAGTATACCCAGCAACTACAAACTCTAATTGGGCTTTTCCTATTTTTAGATGAGAACTTTTCAATCCGTGTTCTTTCAATTGTTTTGGTAACAAATGTTTCTTTGCGATTTCCATTTTCTCCTCAATGGTATATCCTGAAACATTTATCATTTCCATACGATCTCTCAATGCCCATGGAATGTTACCAATATTGTTAGCCGTAGCGATAAACATCACTTTGGACAAATCATAGCCTACTTCTAGAAAGTTGTCATAAAAAGCTGAATTTTGCTCAGGATCTAAAACTTCTAACATCGCAGAAGAAGGATCCCCTTGCATTCCAGAGGCCATTTTATCAATTTCATCTAACACAAATACAGGATTACTCGTTCCTGACTTTTTTATGTTTTGTATCAACCTACCAGGCATGGCACCAATATACGTTTTACGGTGTCCTCTGATTTCAGACTCATCACGCAAACCTCCTAACGCCATTCTAACGTATTTTCTGCCCAATGCTTCAGCAATAGATTTTCCAAGAGAGGTCTTTCCTACCCCCGGAGGGCCATACAAGCAGATGATTGGAGACTTCATATCTCCTTTAAGTTTTAATACGGCCAAGTGCTCAATAATTCGATCTTTAACTTTTTCTAGCCCAAAATGATCTCTATCCAGTGTTGCTTCTGCTTCTTTTAAATCGAACTTGTCTTTGGTGTATGTGTCCCATGGAAGTTCCAACATCAACTCTAAGTAGTTTCTTTGAATTGCATATTCTGGCATCTGAGGATTCAAACGTTTCATCCTCAGAACTTCCTTTTCAAATGTTTTCTGAATCTCTTTAGACCATTTTTTTTCCTTTGCCTTTTTGTTTAACTCTACAATTTCAGTCTCATGCGAGTTACCTCCTAACTCTTCCTGAATGGTTTTTAGTTGCTGATGTAGATAATATTCTTTTTGCTGTTGATCTAAATCAACTCTTGTTTTGTTTTGGATATCATTGCGTAATTCTAAACGCTGCAACTCAGTATTTAATTTTTTCAAGGTAGCAATGGCTCTATCTTGAAGACTATTTACTTCTAACAACTCTTGCTTTTCTTTGACGGACAAATCAATATTTGAAGAAATAAAATTGATTAAAAAAGAATTACTTTTTATGTTTTTGATTGCAAACGTTCCTTCGGAGGGAATGTTTGGATTTTCTTCAATAACACTCAATGCAGTTTCTTTTACTGTTTTGATAATCTCTTTAAACTCCTCAGTATCTTGAACAAAACTATCTTCAATAATCTCTGTAGTGACCGCTTTTATGAAAGGTTCTTTTTGGATCTCTGCTTCTAAACGAATTCTCTTTTTTCCTTGAATGATCACTGTAGTATTACCATCAGGCATTTTCAATACTCGCAAAATTTGCGCAACCACTCCAGTATGGTAAATATCGTCAAAAGAAGGATTTTTACTTGCGGAATCTTTTTGAGCTACAATTCCTAATATTTTATCTCCTTTATTAACTTCCTTAATCAATTGGATCGCTTTGTCTCTGGTTGCTGTAATCGGAATCACAACCCCTGGAAACAATACAGTATTTCTTAAAGGCAAAATAGGTAACATTTCAGGCACCAATTCCTTATTCATTTCAGCTTCATCTTCTGGACTTAACAATGGAATTAAATCAGAATCTTCATCTATCATGTCATGGAAAGATAAAGTATCTATTTTTATGTTTTTTTGTCTACTCATATGGAAAGAGTGTCATTGTGACACCCTGTATGTTTTTTGGCTACTTGATTGTTCCGTAAAGATACAGAGATTCAGGTAGGGGTTAATACTTCTTACCTACATAAGTCAATATTGATGCCATATCTACTAGACTGACAAATTGTAAATTACTATGGTGTATTCACGATAGAACTTGTACTTTTGTGAATATGAAAAGAGTTTATTTAGATAACGCAGCTACCACTCCTTTATTACCTGAGGTTACTNAGGCCATGATTCAAAGCATGACCAATACTTTTGGTAACCCTTCCTCTACACATACTTTTGGACGTGGTGCAAAGGCCGTGATTGAAAATGCTCGAAAAAACATAGCGAAACACCTAGGATGCACAACTTCTGAATTGGTTTTTACATCTGGCGGTACAGAGGCCGATAATTTTATACTGAAAAACGCAGTACAACATCTAGGAGTCGAACACATCATTACCTCAACCCTAGAGCATCACGCTGTATTACATACCATAAACTTTTTAGCCACAAAAGGAACTGAAATTTCTTATGTAAACACACTAGAAAATGGTACTATTGATTATAAACATTTAGAAAGGTTATTACAGAACAACAACAAGAAAACCCTAATTTCATTGATGCACGTAAATAATGAGATAGGGACAATTTTAGAATTGTCTAAAGTAATTGCTTTGAAACAAAAATATAAAGCTCTATTTCATAGTGACACGGTACAATCTATTGGCCATTTTGATCTTAACTTATCGACTTGTGATATTGATTTTATTGTGGCCGCAGCGCATAAATTTCATGGTCCAAAAGGAATTGGATTTGCTTATTTTAGAAAAGGGACAGGAATACATCCAGAAATCTTAGGAGGTGAACAAGAGCGAGGCTCTAGAGCAGGTACAGAAAACACCTCTGCCATAGTGGGTATGGATAAAGCTTTATCTGTTTGTCTTAAAAACTTAGTAAAAGACACTGCTTATCTTAAAAATCTAAAAGAATATTCAATTGCTGAAATAAAACAAAAACTTCCTTCAATAAAATTTAACGGCGTTTCTGAAGACCTTAATCTTAGTACACACACGATCCTCAATATTCAGTTAGAAAAAGACTTACCGATGCTTCTCTTCCAATTAGATATGAAAGGAATCGCTATTTCAGGAGGTTCTGCATGCCAAAGTGGAAGCCACAAAGGATCTCATGTTTTACAAAGTTTTTTATCAGATCAAGCACAAAAAAACACTTCTGTCCGAGTATCATTCTCAAAACAAACAAGCAAAGAACAAGTTGACTACTTCATACAGGAGATGGTTACCCTGGTCTCACAAAAAAAATAAGATTTATGTCTACCTTAACGAATGTTTAGGGGCTAACGAGTTAAGCCAATGCTTTTCTCAAAACAGTTATCGCATGGAGACTATCTCTTTGGGTTCCATCTTTAATCTGATGTCGACAACTGGTTCCTGAAGCCACAATAAGTGCTGATTTATGAGCATTTCTAACTTTTGGAAATAGAGAATCTTCACCCATTTGCATACTTACTTCATAATGTTCTTTTTCATAACCAAATGAACCAGCCATCCCACAACAACCCGTGTTCAAAATAGTGACTTTATAATTCTTAATGATATTGAGCATATCAAAGGTAGCCTTTGTAGTACTCAATGCTTTTTGATGACAATGCACATGAATTTTCACGTCTAACGCCTCATGGGTAAAGTCTATAGCGCTAATGTGACCTGATTCTATTTCTTTGCTTATGAATTCTTCAATCGTAAAAGAATGCTTAGCTACCTTTTTCGACAAATTTTTATTTGTGCACAACCTCAAATACTCATCTCTAAAGCTTAGAATAGCTGAAGGTTCTACACCAACCAAACAATGTTCCTCACTTAACACTTCACCAAATACTGTAACATTATCATTAGCAACCTTCTGGGCTTCTTTTAAGAAACCTTTGGAAAGCAAAGCTCTACCGCTTTCAGCATGGTCTAAAAAGATACATTGATAATTTAATTTATATAACAATTCGATGGCATCAATACCGATTTGTACGTCGTAAAAATTAGTAAACTCATCATTAAAAAAATATAGTTTTTTTATCGGATTGGGCAGCTGTAATCTTTGTTCATTGTTTTCAATCCAATGTTTTAATGTGTGCTTCTGTACTCTGGGTAAAGTTCTCTTCGGACTGATACCCAATAAGTTTTTTGCCCATTTCGTATTTCCGATGATATTGATAAAACTACTGAAAGCAGCATATTTTTGGTTGACACCATTGACTTTTGCAAATATTTTATTCCTTAAAGAATAACCATGTTCTTCTTGATACTGGAATAAAAATTCTGACTTCAACGTAGAAACATCTACATTGCTTGGACACTCACTTGCACAAGCCTTACAACTGATGCATAAATCAAAAACTTCTTTTAAACTTTGATCATCAAACTTATTGGTAGAAGTGTTGTGAGTCAATACTTCTCGCAAAGCATTGGCTCTGGCCCTGGTGGTATCTTTCTCGTTTTTAGTGGCTCTATAACTTGGACACATCGTCCCGCCTGCATCAACAGATTTTCTACAATCTCCAGATCCATTGCATTGTTCAGCCAAACGAAGAATTCCTTGTTGGTCTGAAAAATCCATCAAGGTATCAATAATCGGTTCTTTCCTATTTACCTGATATCGAAGATCTTCATCCATCGGAAGAGGAGCTACAATTTTGCCTTTATTAAAAATGTAATGAGGATCAAAGGTCTCTTTTAACGCTTTGAGTATAGCGTAGTTCTTCTCCCCAATCATCATTGGAATAAACTCTGCGCGAACAATACCATCTCCATGTTCACCACTTAAAGAACCTTTGTACTGTTTGACAAGCTTGGCTACGCTAGTGGTGATTTTTCTGAACAAAAGGACATCTTCTTCGACCTTTAGGTTTAGAATAGGACGCAAATGAATTTCACCAGCACCAGCGTGAGCATAATAAACTGCTTGCTGATCAAAACCTTCCATCATTTTTGAAAAATCTGCTATGAAATTTGGCAAATCTGCCAGACTAACCGCAGTGTCTTCTACGCAAGCAACAGCTTTTTCATCACCAATCAAATTTCCTAAGGCCCCAAGACCTGCTTTGCGCAACTCGTGAATTCCATTGATTTTATCCTTAGTCACAATGGGATGTGCATAGCCAAAATTGTTTTTCTGTAAATCCAAGATCAACTGATTGGCTTGATTTTCTGCATCTTCTATAGTTTCGGCGGCCACTTCTAACATTAAAACCGCTGCGGGATCCCCTTTCAAAAAGGTTCTATTTTTCTGTTGAGACCTGATCGATTTGGTACAATCCAAGATTATTTTATCCATCAACTCACAATTATATAATCGATGTTGCATCGCTACAACTACCGACTCCATACATTCCTGTATGCTATCAAAATGAGAAGCAACCATTATTTTTTGGGAAGGCGGCAATAAGTCCAACTGTAAAGTAATTTCAGTTGTGAAAGCCAATGTTCCTTCACTTCCACACAATAGCTTAGCCAAGTTGATTGTTTTTTCTGTACCCCCAAACAACTCAAATTTCAAAAACTCATCAATGGCATAACCCGTGTTTCTTCTGTGGATGTCTGGATTGGGGAACTCTTCTTTGATGTTCTGTTGAACTTCTTGCTGTATAAAAGTGTCTAGAACCATTTTATAAATAGCACCCTCAATTGTATTCAATCTTGATTTCTCGAGGAACGTTTCCTGATCAACGGCTTCAAAAACGACTTCACTTCCATCACTCAATATGGTTTTTAGGGCTAGTATCTTGTCCCTTGTAACCCCATATCTAATAGATGTTGTCCCTGAACTGTTATTGCCAACCATCCCTCCTATCATACATCTATTTGCAGTTGAAGTATTTGGTCCAAAAAACAAACCATCAGCCTTGATATATCTATTTAAATCATCCCTTATCACACCAGGCTGAACCGTTATTTGTCTTAACTCTTTGTGATAAGCTAATATGTTCGTAAAGTGCTTAGAAACATCTACAATCAACCCCTCTCCAACGCATTGACCTGCCAAAGAAGTACCTGCTGTTCTTGGAATTAAAGTTATTTTTTGTTCATGAGCAAAAGCAATCGTTCGTTTTAAGTCCTTTTCATTTGTTGGAAACACAACCCCTAAAGGTATTTTTCTATAGACAGAGGCATCTGTTGCATAAATATTTTTATGCAGTTGATCCGCTAAAAGCGTTCCGTCTAATTTTTTTTCTAATCCCTTGAGCAATGTGTTCATACGTTCAAAAATAAAGAAATGAAATGGTTTTCATTGTATCTCAACGAATCATAATAGAAATTTTTTATTTCGCTAACAATAAAAACAAAACTATCGATAGGTTGACCTTGAAAATTATACCCAAATCACAACATCTTTTTATACAAAAGGAAACATAAAACAAGGCTAGTTATAAAATTCATGTGGGAACACAAATGATTATTGACAAACAAGTTGAAAGCAAAAACGAAGATCAAGTTATTTATTGATGTTCGTTTTTTGAATGCTTTGATCTATAAAAAGGTTAGGTCAAAACGAATTTAGTATGTATTTTTGCTACTGAAATTGACTTAAAACACCTTTTTACAACAACAAAATCGGGACTCGTTTTTAGTTGAGAGAAAAGTTAATTATTGTTAATTATTACACAAATTAAACAAGAAAGAAAGTGCGTAAAATTTTAATTAGACTCCTAACAACAACTAGTCTGCTTAGTGTTCATAATATATAAAATAGTAAGATGTACAAGATATATTAAAATCATTTAAAATGAACATTTGCATTAACAGCGAATAATTGACAGGACGCAAATACCATGAGGAGAAATGGAAAGAACTATATTTTAGCAAAAGGAGGACACAGATTTTCAAGTTCAAGATTACGAAAAGAAGTGCGAGAAAAAGAGAATTTAAACAAGAATATTATATAGATGAATATCAAAAAAACAACAAAAATATACATCGCTGGTCACAGAGGTATGGTTGGTTCAGCAGTATGGAGAGCATTAGTATCTAGAGGGTATTCTAATTTGATTGGAAAAACTAGCGCTGAACTTGATCTTAGAAATCAACAAGCTGTTACTGATTTTTATAAAAGAGAACAACCTGAAGTAGTAATCGATGGAGCGGCAAAAGTTGGTGGTATTTTAGCAAATAATGATTTTCCTTATCAGTTTTTAATGGAAAATATGCAAATTCAGAACAATTTAATTGATGGCGCACATAAGGCAGGTATCGAAAAATTTATTTTCTTAGGGAGTTCTTGTATCTATCCGAAATTTGCACCACAACCATTAAAAGAAGAATACCTATTAACAGATTCTTTGGAGCCAACGAATGAGTGGTATGCTATTGCAAAAATCACAGGTGTAAAAGCCTGCCAAGCTATTCGCTGTCAATACAACAAAGATTATGTAAGTTTAATGCCTACCAACTTATATGGATCATTTGATAATTTTGACTTGCAATCTTCACATGTATTGCCAGCAATGCTGCGTAAATTTCATGAGGCCAAACTCAATAACCATTCAGACGTAACGCTCTGGGGGAGTGGAACCCCAATGCGAGAGTTTTTATTTGTAGATGATATGGCAGAGGCTGTGGTTTATGCTCTAGAGAATAATACACCAGAATACTTATACAATATAGGTACTGGAAAAGATATTACGATTAAAGAATTGGCAGAGAGTATTCAGAATGTAACAGGCCATCAAGGAAAAATTCTATGGGATACTAGTAAACCAGACGGAACCCCGAGAAAACTAATGGATGTTTCCAAGATGGCAGCAATAGGATGGAAATATTCAACTGAGTTAGAAGATGGTATTAAAAAAACATATAATTGGTTTTTACAAAATACAGATAAGATTAAAGAAATAAAATTATAATTATGAAAGTTGCATTAATAACTGGGGTTACAGGTCAAGATGGATCTTATTTGGCAGAACTACTGTTAGAAAAAGGATATGAAGTTCATGGGATTAAAAGAAGAGCTTCGTCCTTAAATACAGATAGAATAGATCATTTATATCAAGATCCCCACCACCCAAATCAACGCTTCAAATTGCATTATGGTGATTTAACAGATGCAATGAATCTTACTAGAATTATAGAAGAGTGTCAACCTGATGAAATTTATAATTTAGGTGCCATGTCTCATGTTGCAGTTTCTTTTGACACCCCTGAATATGTTGGAAATGTTGATGGTTTGGGTACGTTGCGTATTTTAGAGGCAGTCCGTTTATTAGGCTTAGAAAAGAAAACGAAAATTTACCAAGCCTCTACTTCTGAGCTCTATGGAGGAATGCCAGAAAATAAAAATGACAAAGGTTTTTATGATGAAAATTCGCCTTTTTATCCAAGATCACCTTACGGAGTTGCTAAAATATATGGTTTTTGGATTACCAAAAACTACAGAGAGGCTTATAATATGTTTGCATGTAATGGTATTTTATTCAATCATGAAAGTCCCAGAAGAGGTGAAACTTTTGTGACTCGTAAAATTACACGAGCGACTGCTAGAATTGCTTTAGGTCTACAGGAAAAATTCTATCTGGGGAATTTAGAGGCCAAACGAGATTGGGGACACGCCAAAGATTATGTTCGTATGATGTGGATGATCTTGCAGGCAGAAGAGCCTGAAGACTGGGTAATTGCTACTGGAAAGACCACAACGGTTAGAGAATTTGTTAGACTAGCTTTTAAAGAAGTTGGTATTGAACTAGAATTTAAAGGAAAAGGAATTAATGAAACAGCAGTAGTTGTAAAATGCAGTGATCCTAGGTTTAAAATTGAATCAGGAACAGAAGTTTTATCAATAGACCCTGCATATTTTAGACCAACTGAAGTAGATTTGTTAATTGGAGATCCCACCAAAGCAAAAGAAAAATTAGGCTGGGTGCCAGAACATAATCTAGCATCATTGGTAAAAGACATGATGCACTCTGATATAAAACTGATGCAAAAAGATCAATATTTGAAAGAGGGTGGATATTTTATTAGTAACAATCCTGAATAGTTTTTGTTTGTAATTAAATAATAATACATCATTCACTTGCGATAAGGATTCAACTTCTCATTATGATGTAAAAAGAGTTCATTAGTAAAATACTTTTCTTACTGATTCAGCTGAATATAACATGGTGTGGTTAAACAATTTATTTCAGGAAAGTATCTTGAATATTATAAAAAATTACAATGGATAAATGTATCAAGAAATAAAAAAAAATATCGAATCTTTAAGATTCAAAGTAGTTTCTCATGATTTTGAAAGACCTTGGGGTGGGTTTTTAGTAATAGATGAAACCCAAGCACAAGAATTTTCAAACAAATTCTTTAAAGGGTTAGATGTGAATTCTTTA